>Ga0325400_1000383_pt1 | contig 31718 bp, 21 predicted proteins | sample PopdelMetagenome_2_FD_205662 | JGI IMG/M metagenome (GOLD analysis project Ga0325400, IMG submission 205662) | Populus deltoides microbial communities from Bellville, Georgia, United States - Xylem-PdKOR-R1 | ecosystem: Host-associated > Plants > Phyllosphere > Stem > Wood/Secondary xylem...
CCGGCCCGGCCAAACCCGGCTGAGACCCGGGTATATTTTTTTTTATATCCTCATGCCCGAAACGACGTCGTTTTGGCTTTTTACAATTAAAAGGCCAAAACGACAAGAGCAGAGGGACGAATGCATTGCAGAGCAGCAGAAGTGAGAAGAAGACCTAATTAATTTCAAGAAATTGTCAAACCCATTTCACTCTTAGTCGCGAAGAAGAGCAGATGAGCAAAAGACTCTTGAATCCTTGATCGCCATTTCAATTTTGAGCATAAGGTTAGATGAGTTTTTACTAGTTTCTTTCTTCTTTCGCCTTTCGCTATCCTCTGTTTCATCTTCTTCCCTCTATTGAACTTGCAGGAGAGTATAACAGTGGCATCGATTCTTCCCTCTATTGACCCATCGGTTCTTCCCTCTATTGACCCATCCATTCTTCCCATCGATTGACCCATCGATTCTTCCCACAAGTATGTATCTCGTTTTCTCTGTTCTTTTATTTTTCTGCGATTTCAAATGGTCAAATACATGTTTGTTTGCTTTGAATATTGTTGTGAATATTGCTGTGAAATGTGAATATTTCGTTCTTTAATTTTTGTAGCTGTGAATATTCTGCAAGTAGCTGTGAATATTGTTGTTAATTTTTGGCTGCCCCTGTTCATTTACTTCTGCTTAAGTTGATATTGGCTATCCCTGTTCGTTTGCTTCTGCTTCTGTGATGTTGATATATTGATTTTATGGATGGTGTTGGCCATTTCAGTTTTCTGTGATGTTGATATAATTGATTAGTTATTATTGAACTACAGTCGTGAGAATTTGGGTGGGTTGGCCGTTTAACTGAATTTGTGAGAATTAGTTATTAGTTATTGTTGAACTGAAGTTATTGAACTTGTTGAGTTCTAAGATAAGACAGGATGAAGTATTGTGTGCAGTAGCATGAAATCAGAATTTTGTTATAGAAATGAATTGACACTTTAATTATGGTAGTAATTAGTAATCTGGTTGAAAGAATTTTCCAATGATATCTTATAAATTATGCCAGGTCCTTAAAATGTCTTCACATGATGGTAGTATTCCAAGTAGTGATCCTTCAACGGCCCAATCATCTCAACTTTCAATTTCCATGTCAAGTGGTAGCAGAGGAAGAACAGATTTGGCATGGGGTCATTGTAGAGAAGCTCCTGAACCTAGTGTTGGATGTGAAAAAACTAAATTAGTATGTTTATATTGTGCTAAAGTATTTGTGGGTGGTGGCATTAATTGATTTAAGCAACATTTAGCTGGAGCTAAAGGAGAAGTTGAACAATGTCGCAAATGTCCTCCTGATGTTCGACATCAAATGCTTTTGAACCTTAAAAGAAATGTTGATGATTTATTAGGTGTTGACGAGATTGACTCATTTCCATCGACATTTGATCCAAATTTTGCTCTCATGGACACAGAAGAACTTAATGTGTTCATTCAACAAAAGTGAATGTGCTGTTGATTTAGAATTTATGTTGTTGGATGTTTTGTTTAAAATATTTTAGAATTTAATTTATGTTGTTGGATGTTTTGTTTAAAATATTTTAGAATTTATATTTGGTTTGTGTTTTGAATATTGAATTAAATTTATGTTGTTGGTTTAAAATTTAAATTTGGTTTATTTAAGTGTTGCATTGTAAATTTGTAACTAGTTAGGTGTTTTATATAGTTGTTTTTTTTTTAGTTGACCCGGGTCAACCCATCTGACCCGTGACCCGATCACTGGACCGGGTTGATGACCGGGTCGAGTTTTAAAATTATGATTTTCATGAATGATACTAACTGAATGTAAATATACAAGATTTTTTTTTAAATCAATCCAATAAATTTAGATTTAACTAGTAATATGCTCGCGATGCACTGCAAGTTAGCTAATATTATTTTAAATGGTATAATCTAAATAGTTAAATTATGCATGTTTGAAGTGGTAGCACTATCATCTGAGATGATTTGAGAGCTAATATTCATATAAAACATCAGGTAAAAGTTATAGCAGCTGTTATGAGTATCAAGCACATGTAGGAAGTGTCAATTTACATATTCAAAAAGACACAAAAGAAGATAATTGTTTTTGTCTACAGAGGAAGCTGCAATTTTTTGCTTGCAAAAAGGAACAAACTTGTTTTAGTTGTAGATCTCCATAACCCTGAGTCAAAAAGCAAAGATATTGGTAAGAAAAAAAAGAGGTGCAAAAGAGTGGTTGAGAGTAAAATGGTCTGATAACTACTAACGAGGTTTTAATGTCAGTGAAAAAACAAAGAAAAGAATTGGAAGTGTTCTTAATTCTTTTACCTCATTCCCGGTTATACTATACTTTAAAAGTGTAAAAAAAAATACTATGCAAGTAATATAAACATAAACTTATTATTCTTTGAACCACACTATAGACATATAAAGTTTGTATAGTGAATGATACTATAGCATCATAGGGGAATTATCTTTTATGTTTTATAGTCAAAAAAATGTTGTTGGGTCTGACTTCACAAGCCAGACCCAACAAAAAAAATGTGCTGTATACATAGAGTCTTTTCAGTGAACGATACTATAGACATATAGATATATAGAGTTTGTACAGTGAACGATACTATATCGCCATAGGGGAATTATCTTTTCTGTTTTTTAGTCAAAAAGTGTTGTTGGGTCTGCCTTCACAGCCCGACCCAACAAAAAACATTGTGCAGGTACTGTATACATAGAGTGTTTCCACCGTGGACCACATTATAGACATGTAGTGTTTGCACCATGGAAGACATTGTAGCATCAAGAGGCGTTGTCTTTGCTATTTTTTAGTTAAAAAGTGTTGTTGGGTCTGACTCGACCGCCACCCAATGCTATTGGGTATGGCTGGGCAGCCAAACCAAGGAGATTGAGTCTGGCTCCGCAACCAGACCCATGAATATTGGGTCTAGTTAGGCAGCCCTACCCAAGAATATTGGGTGTGGCTCCACAACTAGACCCAAGTTTTCTTCCATAAGCTGCTGGATTTAGTTGGGCAGAAGGACCCAATGCTATTTTAAAAATATGTATATCAATTTGGAATTCACCGGATTTGATTTTAAAAAAAATACAAAATGCTTTTTTTAAAAAATAAAATGATATTATTTTAACTTGAATCAACTTAAATTAAGAGCTTATTTATTTTTAGGTTTTAAAAATGTTTTTGAAAATTTTTTATTTTTTTGCTTCAAATTATTTTTATGTTTTTAGATCATTTTAATGTGCTGATATCAAAAATAAATTTTAAAAAATAAAAAAATATGATTTTAATATATTTTCAAACAAAAAAACATTTTGAAAAGTAATTATTACTACAATATCAAATAAACTCTAACTAGTCTAATCCATAAATTGAATCTTAAGCAAGATATTTTATGATGAAATTATAATTTTAGGAATGATTTTAATCCAACAATGGGCACACAACCCTGTTTATTTTTGTATTTCAAAAGAGTTTTTGAAAAAATTTAAAAATTTTTTATTTTTTTTTACTTTAAATTAATTTTTTTAATATTTTTAAATTATTTTAATGTATTAATATTAAAAATAAATTTTTTAAAATAAAAAAAATATTATTTTATATATTTTTAAATAAAAAATAATTTATAAAATAACCTCAATCACGCTCGAAAGACTATCGAAACATCGGTCACTCAACAGCTCAAAAGTCAACTAGTAACCGTTTCTTTCCCTCTCAATTTCTCTTGGGCCCACTTAAACACACGTCAATCAACACGGGCACCACCACGCCTCCTCCAACAAGCACGGCGCGTTTGCTTCACCCACCAACAGGTTCCCGTGGGACAACTCCTAACTCTACAAAATCCGGGGAGTAATGTCCTCTCATTACCCGCCAAAAATGGCAAGTGGACTTTGGGAAGACCAACTGACGAAGTCGTATGATCACGCGCTTTTCTCGCTCCTTCTAAGCTTCTCTGATCACCCAATAGAAATCAAGTAAACTACCTAAACCCAGCGGGAAAGAGTGCAAGGTAATCAGTACAGCCACAGAAAAAGAAATAGGTATATGTTAATCATAAAAGGTAATCACCCAATAGAAATTATAATGTTATTTTGAAAATAATTTAGTTACATTAGTAAATAATTAAATAAAATAAGAATAGGTATATTTTACTCTAAAAAAGGTTAAGAAGAAAATAATTTTCTTAAAAAAGAAAAAATACAGACAAAGAAAAAGAAAAAAGGAATTTTGGTGATGCGAGATGGAAATAGAACTTTGACAGAGTAAAACAGCATGAGCATGACCATGAAAATAACCCCACAACACCCTAACCTCTAATTATAATTATTACTCTTTAATTTATTATTAAAAACACAAAAACAAATCAACAACTAAAAACAGAAACATTAAAAAAAAAAAAAAAACACTTCCGTTTTTGCTTCTCATATTTTATTGTTTTGAACTTGTCTTTGGTGTTGTTATTGTTAAGGAGCTTTCCCCCTCTTTGAACCTTTCATCTTCTTGTAAATCTCATAATTTTAAGAGGGTCAAGCTCCTGATTTCTGCTTTGTGAGTTCTTTTTCTTGGCTATTATAAATGTGGAGAGATCCCGGACAGCCTGCTGATTCATATTATCAGGTCCGGCCTGAATGCACGGATGTTCCAAAAACCAGATTCAAAATCAAGGTTTGCGTTAAAGATTTGGTTTTTTCCTTTTCTTTTCCTTTCTGGACTGCTTTTTGATATTCGTGAAATGCCCATTTGGTTCATTTAAATCAAATTTTTTCAATCTTGGTCTCTTTTGGCTTTGTTTTGATGTTTGTGACGTGCCCATTTGGTTGATTTGGTTCATAGTTTTGAGATTTGGTTCTTTGTAGCTTTCTTTTATATTTTCCGGATATCCATTTGAATAATATGGATCAATGCTTTGGAATTCGGTTCATTGTGGCTTTATTTTGATATTTGTCGGGCTCTCATCGTTTGTTTAGTTTGGAGTGAAATGGTATTTGTTATGATGATATGGATCAATGTCTCGCAGAAAACGGAAAATATAGCTTACAATATGAAAATAATGCTATTATGATCATTACATATGGTTGAGTTCGAGAAAAGATGTTGACTTTGGACCAGAGATGAAATGGTTGCATAATTAATGCATTAAGAAAGGCTCTTTTTTCTGGTTTATTTTAAAGCCGGGTTGAATAGTCAATTGGATTGTTCACTTGATTTGTTTAATCTAATTTCAATTGTTTAGTGAGAAAGGATCTTTCCAGCAATAATCACCAATGTAACACAAGCTAGCTTGTTAAACTGGCAAGTCTATATGTACACTTAAGCTAGCTTGTCGTGAAATAGATAAACAATAAGGTTAAACTTTTCAGCTGCAATAGTTCATATTAATTGGTGTTGCCAATTGAACTTAAAACACATTGCTTGTAATGGAAATAACTGCAGCTTCCTTTGGATCCACTTTTGCAGGCAGGTAAAACTCTAAGTCCAAGGAAATGGCAGGCTGCATTTACACCAGAAGGATTCCTGGATATAAGCAAGACGCTTAGTCGAATCTACCGTGGGGCAAGTGTTCTTTTAAGGGAGCTTATAATCAAACTGTGAGATTTAATGCTCATGATTGTTCTTTTCCCTTTTTCTAGGGGATCCATCCATCAATTAGAGGAGAAGTTTGGGAATTTTTACTCGGCTGTTATGACCCTAAGAGTACATTTGATGAACGAGATGAGATACGGCAGCGCAGAAGGTAGTCTGTTTTCTGCTCTTCACAAGTGTAACATATGGGCAACAAACCACAGAAGAGGATCAGGATCTACTTATTTAGTTCAATCAAAGTTAATGACCAGACATTGACTTATTAATTGCTTTTCTTTTATTGTGACAATGGGAATTACAGTAATGTGAGACAACTTGATAATTTCAATATTTGGTTCTTGTCACCATCTAGAACCAGGCTTTTTCTTTGGGCTAGGCAAGTTTGATAATTTATGGACCATGCAGGTGAACGTACTAAACAAAAGATTATGCTCTCATTAGGTTTTTTAATCTGACTCTGGAGATCTCTTACATAATACTATAATGGGGACTTCATCTCCTTGCATCGATATAAATATAATCTAGTTGAGTCAGAATCTCCCCTTTAGAAATGTAGGTATATTAATTTTGAGTTAAGTACTGTAATTACCCTTAATTTTTGTGCATAAACCTTTGAAGTTTGGTGATGCTTATTCCTACTTTAGAAGACATGTAAAAGTTGTTCTTATGTTGCACCTTCAGGATACAATATGTTAGGTGGAAAGAAGAGTGCCGCCAAATATTTCCTGTTGTTGGAAGTGGCAGATTTATTACAGCGCCTGTAATCACTGAAGATGGTCAGCCCATTCAAGAACCGTTAGTAATATTAGAAACAAATCAAGACAGAGGCCCCTCTGCTGAAACTGGCAATGCAGATGGCAATGGCACAAATCAATTAAGATTAAATGCTTCCTGTTCAGAAATGGTGAGAGAGCTTACTAGCCATGGTCCTTTGGAACAGAAAGTGATCCAGTGGCTGCTCACCTTGCATCAAATAGGTTGGTGATGTTCATATATTAACGCGCAGATTTCTCTCTTCATTGGTGCAAAATTACTTCTTGTTCTCCTGTCAATGCAAAGCCAATTTTCTTGTTATGCAATAGTTAATGATTTATTGATTTTCTCTCATTAATGCACACATGTTACCTTTAGACTCTGGCTTTAATATTTATAATTACTGTTTTACCATAAATCTCTCTCTCTCGTGCAGGATTGCAGAGTTTGAGTTAAACTGTTCCTCTAATGCTCTAGTTCTTGTTTATGTTTTCTTTTATGGGTATTGAAGTCGTTCCTTAGAGATGGGGCGGAGCGGCAATTTTATGAGAAGGAAGGTGGGGATAGGGAATTAGGTAACATTGAAAATGAAACAACAGAGGGAAAGACAGAGTTAATAATATTTGGGGGTGCAAAATTTTCAAGTCCTATGACCTTAAATTGAAGGGTATAATTAAGAATTTTAAGAATGAAATGTGTAAAATATTTCAAAAATTCTAGGGTGCCATGGCCCCTCCAACCCTCCATGTAGTTCCACACCTGCATATAGAAAAGATATGCATGTTGCACTCTGTTAATTTGAACCTCAAGATTTGATTAGTCATAACTGCATTGTTGTAATCCTGGAATTTTTTTTTTTCTATCAAATCACTCTTTCTGATTGGACCATTATGGGTGGTAGGTCTCGATGTGCATCGCACTGACAGGACGTTGGTGTTTTATGAGAAGCAAGAGAACTTGTCAAAACTTTGGGACATTCTAGCTGTTTATGCCAGGATTGATACAGATGTCGGCTATTGTCAAGGTAGATGATAAAATGATTGTCATATTTGTGAATTTAATATATATATATATATATATATAAAACACAGAATAGGATCTTGGCATGTGCACTGTTGTCATTTTATTGACCGGATCTACATAACAGGCACATATGAGAGAGAGAGAGAGAGAGAGAGAGAGAGAGAGAGAGAGCAAGTCCCTTCACTGTCAGAATAGGATCTTGGCATGTGCACTGTTGTCATTTTATTGACCTGATCTACATAACAGGCACATATGATTCAAACACAGTTTCAAAACCTAATTATAGACAAGTGCTAATGCTTGAAATATATATGTGCCTGACATTTTTAGATCATTCTGTAAACTGGTAGAATAAAAGACCATTCTCTTTATTATTATCCCCATTCCCCCTGTAACCTGGATAGCCAGATACCTCTTCTCATTCAATAAATAACGATCAGTTCTGGCACTTAATTTGTAATAGACTAATCAATGATAGTTACAAAACCAAAATACATTTTTCTTCTTCTGTTTGAAATTCTGTTGACCTGAAAATTAATATTGATATGCATGTACACAGTCATCTACACAATATTACCTTAATATTACATGAGATTTGAAATGATCTGGACATGATGTATTGGGTTATAATAGATTGAGCTGTAAAGAAGTAACTCCACAAATGTCTTCTTTGTCTCTTTTGAATAACTATGTTTGGTTGCTGAAGGTCATAATGATTATGCTACCTTTATAATGATGTGTCTACCTATGTCTACACTGACGTAATGAAGCGTAAATTCTAAAATCTCAAATGCACGAATGGCGGACAGGAATGAGTGATCTTTGCTCACCCATGATAATGCTGCTTGAAGATGAAGCTGATGCGTTTTGGTGTTTTGAACGATTGATGCGCAGATTGGTACTTTCTCTTCGTTTTCTTTGTCTCTCAATTTTGTGCACAAGATACTTTACAGTGTGATGGTGCTCTTGGATAAAGTGCATAGGTTTTTCTTACTATTGTTGTACTGGATTCTTATTGCATAGAAGTGGATGATAAGGTTAATTTTCTTTAGGTTATTTGAATTTTTATACTTGATGAATCACTTGATGGTTTCGACTTTCATATCTCATGAGTTAACTACCTCTTCATGTCCTCGTGAATTTTTGAGCATTTATTATATTGCTTACTTTCATAAATTGGTTCCTGACCTTCGTTGCACTGATCACTTGTTTTTCTTCTTTTGTTAGTTATTTGGGATTTATTTTTCTCTGAGTTGAAATAACTTTTATGATCAATCAAAATGCTTTTGGAGGTTTCCACAGCTCTAGCTTCAGTATTTTTTTCCTTTTGATTTCCACATTCTCATGAATTTATATTATTTGAAATTTTGTAGCGAGGAAATTTCAGATGCACTGAGAGCTCTGTTGGAGTGGAGACACAACTTAGTAATTTGGCCGAAATTACTCAGGTTGTCGATCCAAAACTTCATCAGCATTTAGGTATTGTCTTAAATTTATGTTTTCCCCATTATGTGTTTTAAGCCAGCCTCTATGTTATACAATATACTGACTGTTAATTCTTAAATCCCATTCAGTTTAATAGTTTATTATTCTTTACTTTTTCTTTTTATTAGAACTTACCAAAAGAAGATATAGGTTATTGAGAAAGAAAAAGAAAAGAAATTTTGTTACTTTGGAATCTTGAGTATGACCAATGGACGAATGCCTTAATGTCACTGTTTGTTGCCTTGTTGCGTAAAGAAAAGGGACAGCGTCTGGAGAATTTTTTTAGTTGACTTGTCTGTGATGAAAGTGTTTCTTGATGTTTTTGCTCCTGTAAGGTGGCATGTTTGCGTCAGTGGACCTACGCATACCTTTGGAGGACTGTGGAACCCCCAAAGTTTTGTTAATTTTAAAGAGCTCTAAAATTTAGGGTGGAAGTATCATGATTGATGTCCCTGTCCCAACCAAAAAAGAAAAAGAACAATTATAATCAACTATATCCCATACATTTTAGTTAGCATTCATTCATACCGTTCATTTCATAGTAGCTTTGGTCCCCTTGAACTTGAGTTCCTATAAAATTGGAACAAGTTCTTCAGGAAAAAACAAAATAAGTATTTGCTTTATAGCCCCTTTAAATACCCTTTTTTAACATCTAGATGCTCCATGGGAACAAGGGTACAGGATTAAGAAAGCCTGATCCTATGTGTACATGAGTGTTTGCCTTAGTGTGGTATCAGCCATGATATGGAAACCAACTTATGTTATGATCTGCCTTTCAGATTGCAGTTTTCAGCTGTGATTTTTTAGCAATAATAACAATGTTATGCTGTGATTCTTGTGATAGTTTTCAACTTTTCCCAACTTTCTTCATTTATGCTGAAAAAAGAAAGTAAAGATGTGTATTGATCTTTGAACACAGATGCACTTGGTGGGGGCGACTATTTATTTGCTTTCCGTATGCTCATGGTTTTGTTCCGCCGAGAATTTTCATTTTGTGATTCACTCTACCTTTGGGAGGTATGGTTCAAGTTCGCTATATTATTTTAGTTTGGTTTATTGAAAAGATTACGTATATTCAAGTGGTTTTCAGATTGCCTGTAATGAAGGCAATGTAAAATTCTAATTTTTCCTTTTAATTTAAAGCTATGGGTAGAACTGTTTATCTACAGAATTGGTCTTGTCAAAAGTTCGGAAAACTCGTTATAAACTGATAATGTGTATGCATATTCCAGTGATCATTTCCTCACCATATCCTGTACTTCATCGCCAAGCTGCGGAGTTTATTTACAATTTCAGAACAAATGACAGTCAAGGACAAATCTTAGATCCTTCAAAAAATCTGCTGAGCCAGCTCAGAGGACTCCAGACCTATCAATAGACAAGCCCAACCCAATATCCCCAGCTTGATTCCTAGATCGTCCATTCCCATATGTGAGAAAAATTCCTACTCAATCACCAAAACAATAAAAAGCCTTTTACCTTTATTGTATGTATGTGGTTAGACATACATTTATTTTCTTGGATGGATAGAAAAGGATTGTAGATAAAAAAAAATAAAAAAAAAATCCGATAAGCCTCCACTCTGTAGCTACAGAATGTTGTAAGAAGTCATTGGTACCTAAATGGTGTTTTTCTTTTAGTTTCTTTAATATATGTGAGCACTATGTCATTTTCTTTTTCATTTATCTTTTGTTTGTTTTCATTTATCTTTGAATAGAGATGCAGGCATAAAGGTTTTTTTTTCTTCGTAAACTACGTTATCTTAGTTACTTACCTCTCTGCTTGCATAACATAAAATCCGCACCTTCTTATATGCGCATTCTTTTCTTTAATCTCTACAGATGATGTGGGCCCTTGAATACGACCCTGATTTGTTCTCTGTATATGAAGAGCCGGAATTGAATGGTGAGAAAGCTGAGGGGTCTAAGGGAAGAACAAAGTCAATACGGCACTATGGGAAGTTTGAAAGGGAAAATATGAAAAATGGGGCAGTGCATTCTGAAAGCCCCCTTCCCATCTCTATTTTCCTTGTTGCCAGTGTATTAAAAGATAAGAGCTCTACGCTTTTGCAGGAGGCTCGGGGCCTGGATGACGTTGTCAAGGTAAGCTTGATGAGTTGATTTGTGCCCAATGCTTTAGACACCTATAAAATGCCATTTAGTTTAGGAAGGGCAATGTACCACCAAGCAGAAGCATGTAGAAGAAATTAAATAAAAGTGGAAGTGTGTAATAGTGAAGACGATCCATGAACCCTATTAGTCTGCATGCAGGGGGTGACGGGTGGTTGCTGCAGCTCAAGCATCACCCTTTCTGCAAGCATGCGTCTCAAGAAAGATTCATATTTCAATTCTAAGCAGCCCCCATTTCTCACTATAGTTGTTTGTTGAGGATCAGTCTCAAATCCCAAGCATGACATTGTTAGTTGGAATCAGAAACTGAAAATGTGGCCGAAGTTTGTCTGGTAACACGGGGATAGTTGAATGAGTCCTCCCCAAGTTATTCAACACATCCACTTAACCAACAGATCAACACTGACCGTGCTTGTAGGTTTCTAGCGTTCATTTATGCCTGCATCTAGTGTAGATTTGTAGCAAGAAAGACAACATAAAACTTGCAAAACGTTTTTATTTTCTTATTTTTTGGTAAATATTAGTGCATGTACTACCTAGATAATATTCCACGAGCTAGCTCATGTGCTGTGAATCAATATGATTTTAACCTGATTAGTTTCTCATTCATTTTCTTTTGCAATGCCTTTCAGATATTGAATGACATGACTGGAAATTTAGATGCCAAGAAAGCATGCAGCAGTGCTATGAAACTTCACAAGAAATATTTAAAAAAGGTGCTTTTCTTACCTTGGAGTGATACTATAATTCCTGATGTTGCGTTTGAAATGTTCAATTAGAATTAGAGAAAGCAAACAGTTGGAAAAAAAATCCAGAAAAAGAAAGTTTAGAGTCAAAACTTTGTATCAAGCCTTTTTTGTCTTTAGTTTTTCTTAGCATTTTGTTTCTATATCAAATAAATATTCAAAGGGCAGGGAGTAATACCTTTTTCATTACACTTATGTTGAGAGTTTTTTTGATTCTGAAGGAAATTGAGAAAAAGAAAAACGAAAACCTAGCTACATCCAAAGGGTTATAACTGCACATTGTCCTGCTTCCAATTGCTTGCTGATGATTTCTTTTTTATTGCCAAGGCAGAGCAGTTTATATACATGTTTTTTCCTGGGGATTCTCAGCTGCTTGTTTATTAGCTAAGTTCTTTTTGGTTATTTCTTGAACTTACAGTCATTCATACTCTTGCAGGCGAAGAAGCCATAGCCTACAATGAAACACATGATTTTTTCCCCAGCTGATAAATTTTGGGAAGCTTTCATTTTGTATTTTAAACTTTCAATCGATGCGGTATACTCCCACACAAATTTTGGCTTGGAGATACCAAAACTTTATTATTGCTCCAACCTGCAAAATGGTCTTGCAGAAAGTAAATTGTTATGTGTAAACCAGCCTCTTCAACATAAGAATCCATGTACAAATACAACCATGTATCCATCCATTTTGTGTTAACATATACATTTTAACTTAATCATCAATGAAATACAAAGAAAATCATTTGCGTGTATGGGACTTGATCTCTAATTCTCTGTTAATGTTCTTGTTTTAATGTTTTTCCCTGTCAAAAATGGACTAGCGGATGAAGATTGTAAGGCATAAGTTCCTTAGATTGAAAAGTTTCTTGTAGTCTCCCGTGCAAAATCCCTCTAGGACAAGGATGAGTAGTTATCCATACCTTGTAAAATCATCCTAGTATGACTAATGTCTTCATTGATAATTGTCTTTCTCACAATCGTCTTTTAATTTCAAATCTGAAATGATAATGTGAAAATTAAAATTAAGCACATATATCCCGGCATAGCTAAAGAATAATCACAATTAAATTCTTGAACCTGCTTGAATTTTCTCCACGATGGACTCTTAAAAAGTGCTAGAACCCAGAAGGCAGGAAGATGCTGATATCACATAGCTTGACAAAAAAATTGGGCCATGGTGGAGGATTACAATAGGGGAACTCACCTAATTTTAACAGTGAAGGTACTGCCCTTTTTTTCTATTCTTTTCTTTTCTAACTTTTTTTCCTTTCAACTTAATTTTTCTATAGACTAATTAGTGAAATTAATCTTGAAATTATAAAAAATATATCAAATTAAAAAACTAAAAATTAATAAGTAAAACGAGGAGAAAATACATAACTCTTTAGTAATTCGAGTTCTTGATTAATCTAAAAACTATAATTATAATCTTTCTAAATTATAGTATATATGATAATGGAATTAAATCCAATTATAGAATCTTTCAAGGAAACATCATTGATCATGAATTGATGGAATTTGTATATTTGATGTATGATCACTCCTAGTGTTTTCGAACTAAGTTCATGGACTTTAAAAATTTTAAATCTTATACGAATAGACTATTATCCAACAATAAAACACATATAAGAGTGAAGTTCGATGATTTCATGCAATCTTTCTTTTATTTGAAAGCTCTAAGTTTGGTGTTTTTCAAAAAGAAAATAACCTCAAATTATAATTTTATTTTCATACAAATATTTATTTTGTTTAGTTATCGGATTTTAGATAAAAAAAAATAATATGAAAAGAACAAGGAGAAAGAAATTTTAGTTTTTTTTTAGTTCTTTTACGGTGATTTAGGATTATTAAATCTCCCACTATTCAACTCTTCAGCTATTATAATGGTGTCATCATAATAGTACCTGAAATAGGTGAAAATTGCTTTAAAAAAAAAAACAGACTCATGCATGTGGTTTGGATTCTAGGGTCTCATTCTTACACCATGTTCAGAATTGTAGTAATGATTATTGTTTAAAGTATTTTTTAATTAAAAATATATTAAAATAATATTTTTTTATTTTTTAAAAATTATATTTGAGATCAACATATCAAAATAATCTGAAAACATAAAAAAATAATTTTTAACAAAAAAAATTAAAATTTGAAGGAACGCGATTTCAATCATGTTTCTAAACGGTCTTAGATTTTTTTAAAAATGATCGGATGTGCTAAGCCATTTAGGATAGAGTGTTAGGGTTTTTTTTTGTTTTTTTTGGTTTTTTTATTCTATCCTTTAAATTTGAGTAGTATTTTTTATTTTATTTTTTCAAATTTATTCTTTAATATTTGATTGATTTTGAATTGATTTTTTTTTTATCATACAACTAAATTATATATATATATATATATATATATATATATATATATATATATTATTGAACCTGGTGGACTCGGCTCATGGTTTTTATGGGTTGACCCGAGTTGATATAATATGTCGTTGTCTCAATGTTTAAAAAACTTCATGTTGAATTTTTCTTTTAAAAAGTAATACTGTATTTTCATTGGTTATATAAATTGTTTTAGGACCTAAGCACCTTTGTAATTTTTTTTATTGGTTATTTGGTTTTTGTTTCTTTTAATTTATTATTATTATTATTATTTTACTTTTAAACTTATCAAATCATTTAAATCATGGGATAATTTTTATAAAATTTGATTTGTTCGAAGTTTTTAAGTTTCACAAGTAAACTTAATTTAATGATAATATCAAAAGATTTTCCATGACTTGGAGATTCTTTTTCACGTTCAAAAAGATTATGTTTCGATCCACATCGTAGTGAGAAGTAACCTAGCCCTGAACTGAACTTCAGAATTTATGTGTTGGTGACCAGGCAAAATCAAAGTTAAATTTGACTTTGACTCGGGGTTGCCTTGGTGCACGTTCATCATGGGTCTTATGAGTAGCAAATATAAATAGAAAAAAATTAAATAAAGGGGAAAATGATGTTGTTTTGAAAAAAAAAAAATTATAGAAACAAGTCAATAAGTTTTGATTGGGTCGACTAAAATACGGGTCGATCAAGATTTTTAACTGAGGTAACTCTCAGATAATTTTTTTTAAACTGATCCTGGATCAGGTCTAAGGTTGACTTGCTACGCCACTGGGTGAATAGGCAAAAAAACTGTGATTTCAGTAACTCAGCTGCATGAAAAAAAGCAGATCAGCATATATTACTTAACATGGCAAAACATCAACACTTGCAATGGAATATCAAGGTTTTTTTTTTAGAAAAAAGCCCCAGATAATAAGCTGATCTTGTTGAGTATAATCTGTTTCAATTGATATTAGACAGGTTCAAATTGGAGCCCCCAGCAGGTGGTCTTAAAAGGTTTGCCACGTTAAATAACAATTGAAAACATTTTCTCCATTTCTTAGTCACTGCAACTTTAATTATCTTCCTTTTGATGGAATAAACTACCGAAAGCCCTTCATTATGTTCCTATCTTAGGACAAGAATATGACATTCTTAGTTTCTGGGAAACAACATTGTCTGAACTGAATAAGCAGAAATATTTCTTAGTTTTAAGAAACGTGAGTTGTTGAGATTCATAAAGCTAAGACAAACCTTGCAGGCTGCAGAAATCTTATTTCAGGATAGAATTGCAAAATTAAACTGTATGGTCTCATCATTTGATGCGAAAATCAAGAACCCTACGGATCAAATGGACTGAAAGTTATTCTATTACCATTAAAACCCTCATCAAGGCATGCTAGATAAACAAAAAGACAGGTATGGAATCGGTATACAGAGGGCAATTCATCACTGTTTTGCATATAATTAACTGCTGGTAGTAGTTGGAGTTTTGTAAAAATTATGATATTTTTTTTCAGTTTTGAACTTGTTTACAACCTTTCTCATCTTCCGTTTGATATTCAACTTCAGAAGATACAGGCCCTGGACTCACTGTTGCATCATGCTCCATTTCTTGTCACAGACTTCTTCCTGCTCCGCTGCTGTGGCAGAGAAGTTGTGTCATGAGCAAGAAAGTGGTTACTGTCTAGTCTTTACAAAAGTGCTAAAAAGCTTTCATTGAAATAGATACAGGCAAGACAAATGCTCACCCAAGCGAATTCCATACAAAAAAATAAACCAGAATTTTAACCTTGAAAGACGATCAATGAAGGTGATCTGTCATCGTAATGAAAGTCATGATTGCCATGATTATGACTGTGAGGAACTTAAAAGGAGATTTTTGCTCTGCACTCGACAGGGGGATTTGCTTAGGCAGAGCACACTCTTCTCCATTGAAGAGTATTCTTGTAGGAAACCCATCACCCCGTGCTATATTTATGCCCGGGGTATGTTTTTTGGTAAATGATATCTTAGTTTGTTGCTTTCCAGGAATCCTTGGATCTCCTGGTTTAGTTCCATTTACCTCTCCCATCAAGAAACTCAAACCTGGTAGGCCTTGAAGCAAGATAGTTTTGTTGAGGTTGTCAAACGCGGTTCCGTTGAAGGAATACACACCTTCAAGGCCCTTATAGGCTTTGTTTATTTGGATTGCAGAAAACCAATCCTCGAAAGGAGAATCACCCCAGTTGAAAAGAGTGACACTAGCAGTCCATCCAGTCTTGTAATCAGAGTCAATATGCCAATTGATGCTAACTGGACAATTATCAGGACAAGGTCTTGGGTTTGGAACTTTGAATTTATTGAGATCAGCCCATGCTAATGCCTTGTTTGTCCTGTTATCAAAAGGCACAAGAAGACTCTCTGCTGGGAGAAGCATTGCTCTTGCAGTCTTGCTGCAACCTATATTATTGTCACAACCACAGGCACAAGTATTGCAGGGAATGGCAGATCTATTGTAATAAGCAGAGAAAGAAACACAGCATCGTGAAAGCTTCTCCTTCGGACGCGTTATGTTGCAAGTCACTTGCCAACTTGCAATAGCATAAGTTTTAGAATCAAGTCCACTTGAATCAGGAAATTCTGTTGGATCTACTCTGATTGGAGGGCCACACTTGTATTGAGGATTGACAACTCCATCAATCTTCCATTTCTCGGGTGGTACAAGAGCAGTTCTGTTCAAGAAAGGAGGCATTTTGAAGACTTCCAATTGGAATATGGACCTTGCCTTGCTCTCATCCATTATAGCTGGCAAAAGGGTACCATTTCTACAACAGTATGGCAATTTCCCAACTTGTGAATCATTTTTTCTGTCCGGAGGAAGATCTGCGATGACTGGCTTTTTATCACAGTTCATAACAGTGGAGAAGTCGAGATCTTTGTAATATTTTCCAGCAGGACCGTAAACGCATTCGGAAAAGTCTCTTTTGTGAGTGTAGGCTCCTCTCATCTTGGAAATGAACTCTCCATTCATCCATTCCCAGGTTAGGTTCCAGTGATCAAGCCGGCCTAAAGGATTGATATTATCAATAGTAACTTGGGCCTGGTAGTTGCTACCGTAGGCTTGAAGCACATCGTAAGTGAGAGAGAGATCCCCGTATCGACGAGGCAAGAATTTGAGCACTTTCTTGTCAACCTTCTTGGCTTTGGGATCCTTCTTACAACAAACTTGCATATAGGTTTTTCCTAGAAGGAAAAGAAAATAAACTATGAATATTGATTACAAGGAAACTTCTGTTGCAATTTGTGACATGATATCAAAGATGGGTTTATATATATATATATATATATATATATATATATATGACAGCTGAAAAGCAATGTTGATTGTAGACTTTTGATGACATTTATGAAGCATGATATGGAAAAACATATAAAATTTATCTGAAATAATTTTGCTTCAGTGTGATCATTGGCATGTGGCGAGAAGAGGGCAAGAACTCAGATTCAAGTCCCTGCCTATTGGCCTGGTCGGGAAACAAGAGAAGAAAAAGAAACAAGCTCTCTGTATGAACAAAATCTATCTAAATAGCATAAAGATAAACCAAGTGCAATGCTTAATTTGAACGAAAAAACATGTCCATCAAGACATGAGGATTGTTACCTTTCAAAGTTGCTTTAGGGCATTTGTACCCAGCATTAACAAGCTTTATATTCTTTGGCATAGGCACTCCTGGTGGCTTAATTCCAAACACCGAGCCTGTAATCTCAATCTGTGCTGAAATCTGGGTGAAATCTCCTGCTGTGTCAATTGCAGTCTTCAGGTCAGTCATCGGATTTCCTGCGAAGGTTGTCCCATTGCCAACTTCCAGAGGGAAATCATCACCATCGACGACGATTGCCCCGGAAGCAGACACTAAAATTTCTTTGTGCTGAAAGCCAACAAACATCTGCCAACCCTTTAGTTCATTTTGGCCTGTATTGGTTATCGTTGCCAATGACTTGAACGCCCATGCCTGTGCGGATGCATTCTTTACCCTTGGATATTCTTTTTCGCGGGATATGAAAGAATAGGTGAGAAATAATCCATTGCATTCATCCAGGCCAGGTGGTGGGGCTGCAGGATTTTCATAATCATCGGTTTGGCCATGGCAAACATGAAAAAGCACGGATGGTAAGGCAATGAGAATTAGCATTACCAGTTGCCATGAAACCTCCACTCCTAATTTTGCTTTCATTTTCTAGTTTCTTGCAGGGCAAGAATGAATTTATTTTTTCAATAAAAAAATATAGAGAGGGAAAAAACAAAAACTGTGGTTATGGGTTAGCTGGTGGTGAATTTGCCGCGTTCGAGAACGCGGCTATGAATGAGAAATGGGGAGTCACTGAGAAGGGAAACCCAAGTTAGAGTGAGATGAGAAGCTTATAAATTGGAATAGAGATAGCCAAGACCGAGTCTTATACCAATTCTCTTCCTCTAGTTTTCACGGTTGGTTCGGAGGTGGAGGATGTCAGCAGGGTTCTTACTATTTTTAGAGGGTAATAGCAGAATTTAACTGCAATATAAATATTTCTTTATTTTATATATATATATATATATATATATATATATATATATAACAAAAATTGCATTGTCAAAATGATTCCAAGGGACCAAAAACTAACCTGAACCAGCTCACAAAGAATGGATTCTGTTACCCTTCTGCCAAGTGATTTTTGAGTTTACGGTCTTTCTGCTTTCATGGTCAAGCAGGCTTGTGTGGCTTGTGTCCAGGTGGCTCTAAGTCTCTATTAACTGACCAAAATGCAGCAACAGCCAGCGCGATATCAGTTGCGAGGGAGATCGATTATTCGTCATCTCCCTCTCTCTTTCTATTCTAAAGCTCCATGTTTCTATCAACCATAGCTTTCTTGATTAACAAGAGATGGATAGAACTAGATTTGATGGATAACAGCAGATGATAAACAGCCGACTTAGATGGTTTTCTTTTGTAAAGCTAACATGTTTTTCGATTTGATGGAGTTTCCATCAAACCTCTTTTCTTATCGGCATGAACCCCTGCCAGAGAAATATAACTGGTAAATTTTGGTCAACCAGGATACCTGAAACCTGTGTTACAGTATCAGGAGATTCGGTTTCTGTAGAACCAAAGCAAGTTTCGGTCCGAGAAACGGAAAAGGACTTGAAAAAACACAGCTCAACCATCAGCAATCAATGCATTCTTCAAGAACGATTTCTCTTATCTGATTCTCTATAAAGGGTTTAAACAAAATGATTTCGATTAGGTAGATCAAATTAAGCTCGGAAACATTTCCTGAGTTTTTCCCACGTAAAACCTACAGCATTCTGCCTGCGCATTGACTGCTTCATGGTCATTTTCTTTTCGCTTTTATACATCACAAAAAAATGAAAAAGTTCTAATATTTTCTGCTGCATGATTTTCTAAGTCAGGAAATACACCAACTCAAGCAACAGTGAGTTCTTCCGCATTGCTGATTTCCTCAACAAACTGTGCTTTTGGCTCCAAATCAATGAATTGGTTGGACTTGCTTGCCAGATGCGAGATGCTAACCCTCCCTTGACGCTTAATATAGTCAGCAACAGCTCTCATCTCTTCTTGTGAGATGTATATGTATTTTCCTCTATCATCCATGACACCAGAAAGTCGCCCTGATACAAAAATAAATCTAACATTAAGTTTCTAATCAAGGGCACCTAACCATCTTAGATATTTACTTTGCATCAGAAACTATTTACTGAAGAAAGAATATATTTACTTTGCATCAATCAATGACTAGGCATATCAATTTCATATTTTGTTGCAAACTAAACCACGACAGAAAACACTAGCATTCCAGTGGCAATGGGTAATTACATCTTCTTCTTTGTGGCATTTCTTTGTCTTTTAAAGAAACACCAGCTAGACTTTACCACAGTTTTAATCGGAAAAGATGATTTAAGAGTTGTTTTTCATTATAAATTATAGCTAGATGGTGGAATGTTAAAGGATATAGACCGACATGCCACAGTCAACCTTTAGAGAAGATTCTACAGTATAAGAGCAAAAATTACAGAACCAACCTTACATTAGAGAAGATAAAGAGTGGATAAAACTAGACAGAGAAAAAGGACAAATTCGATAAAGATATTTATACTTGTGAGGGTATTGCATGAAGAAGGTTGAGTTCGAAAATTTGATAATAAAGTTCCAGAACCCAAAGTGCAAGGAAAATAAAAGAGCAGAGAAGTAATTAAAGCAAATTAAACCATGAAAGGTTGCACAGGGCACTAAAGATTGCTTAAAACATTTATGCAATGAATAAAAGAGATGCAAGAACACATACCCATACTTTCCAAGGAGGTGATCCGGTTGATACATTCCTGAATTAACCAAAGGTATTAGGCACCCATATTAGCATAAGAAGAGGCAATGATGTCATATTTACATGATTTAACTCCTACTTACTTGGACAATCAGATGCATATAATGAAACAACCAGTGAATGAGGATTGTGAACAAATTAAGCTCAGATCTATCATTGTTCAAGAAATACCATAATTTAGCATATGCATTGCTACTGTCAAATTAGATCCTTATATACTGCTGTGTCCAGAAGGATGAAATGGGAATAATGGGGAGTGATTCAGAGAGAGTACCTGAGTCCGAAGCTTAAATTCTGCAGCAAGATCTTCCAAAGGAAGACATTTATGTTTCTGCAAGATCACATTAAAGAAAACAAAGCAAAAGAATGAGTAACATAACAACTTTGACATTGATTTTTGAAACCTTATAATCACCAATGAAGTTTCCTTTTTACCAACAGCGGATCACAGAGCATGATAGCAGATAAAAGTAAGATAATTTTTAAATGTTTGCTGAACTTCTAATACTTCACATTTGATGGAGAAATTCATTTGCTCACATTACAGGGAGAAATTAACAACTAAACTTACCAGCAAGAAAAAATCGCATATTTATCATGAATTAAAGGACAAATAACTTAAAGAGAGAGTTCACTATGAATTAAAGGACAAATAACTTAAAGAGAGAGCTCACTAAGTGCAGGACTTAGAGTACCTTTATGTATTCCACAAAATCAGACAACAAATCCTGATTTCCATCTTGCAAATCATTTCCTGTTGATCCTTCAGCATCCACTGAAAACTCTCCTTTCCATTTATCAAACTCCAACGCAGCAGTTTCCTCCTCCTTGGCCTGTCGAGCCTTGGCTTCTTCTTCCTAAAAGAATCATGACAAATTTCCTTACTAGGAATCCAACAATTGATATCCCTAAATACCACAAAAGGAAAGGTAAGCAACCCACTAGCATGCGCTCTTTTGCCTCACGTTCTTCTTCCTTCCTCCTCCTTATTTCTGCATAACGGTCTTGTTTGGTCAGCCTTGAATCACGTGACGCTTCCTCAGCCTTCACAACAATAAGTAGCTTTGTCAAGTCAAATACCAACACTCTAATAGAGAGGGGAAAAAAAGAAAAACACGAAAAATCAGGACCAACAAAAGAGCCACAACAACTAAGAAAAATGACTTTCAGTTTCCTTTGTCACACTTTTCTTCTATGCCTCACCTGCTCTTAAAGCTACTCTAGATTCTTACACCTTGTAGGCAACTTCACTAAAGTTCAGACAAGGAAAAAAACTGCTACTTTTCTTGAAAAAATCTTAAGGAAGTAAAAGCGCACCTGTCTTTGTGCTTCCCTCTCCTGCCGTTTCTTCTCCTTCTTCGATGCCTTATCCTCATGATAAGCACCACCAACAACTTCATCATCACTTTCAGCACCAGCATCTGCACACTCCACAATTCCATACACTCAACACAAACACCAATTTCCAAATCCCGCAGCCAATCATTCAACATGGCAAGCACAAAAAAACTAACGTATTCACACATCATAATACACTTTTACATCTCTTTGGAACTAAGAACAAACACACAGGACAGCATAGGGCATGCCAATCGAAACCAATTAAAAAAAAACGCACACAAACAAACATACGCCTGGACTCCAACAAATTTACATTCAACTAGAAGTGCAGAATCTTCACAAAAAAAAAAAAAAAAAAAAAAACACTAAACCTTCAACAGTTGCTTCAACATTTCTTGATGAACTCGCTCCAGCTGCTGGTCTTCTACGCATTCTACGCGTACCAGTTGCACGCACCACTGTCTCTCCTCTCGGAACCTGAAAAACCCCAAAAAATTCATTACTCGATTCTTTAAACCATAAATACCTAGAAATTTCCTAACCTTTAAAAATTCCTAACAAATTGTAACCACTGACTGACCTGCCGTTCTTCTTGTTGTTGCGGTTCGACTTGCGATCGATCTTGACGGCGTTTCCATAGATATAACGGTATTAAACCGACGACAAGAAGCATTGAGAGAATCAAAACAAATAATTCTTCCATTCTTTTATCAAATTACGATTCAAATTTTTTTTTCTCAAGATTAAATTTTTTCTCAACAACCAAACAGACCTTTTCAAAATTTTAATTCTAACGCGAGAATTATTGTTTTTAGAAAAAAACTGAGGGAAGAGAGATTAAAAGGAACTGTTACTGCTCAGACGACGTGTCAATTTCATGACAAAGTAAAAAGAACGACATGTACATAGAGTATTTTAATGTATTGGATGACGTGTCGTCCCGTTCTGGCTTCATTATTTTTATATCTTGCTGGTTCCACCGGTACTCTCTTTTTCGAGGCTGCTTCTCTTCTTCAATGGAGAAACTGAGGAGAGTAGTGAAGGAGATAGCCTACGTGCAAGACTACACTAAGCTCTCTACACTGCACCAATCTTTAATTCCTATCCTCTCATTAGCTTCCTCACTTTACAGAGTTGTTCTCTCTATCCGCCACTATCTCTACCACTTTGGCTTCTTCTCTAAGCACAGGTATGCATGACCCTACTTACTGTTTGGTCTCTGATAAAGTACAAAGAAAGAAGAGAAACTGAAAGAAAGCTTTGATTTTTTATTATTTTGGCATGTGGGTTTTTCGTGGTTTCTAGTGAGTTCCTATCTTTTTTTGAATTTTTGTTTGCCTTTGCCATTGTGCGTGACTAACAAGAGCGTAGCTTGGGCTAGGAAAGTATATTTTTCTATTGGTTTTTGCTGTAATCTGTTTATTTTTGAAGGTTGCCAGTGCCGGTGATAAGTGTTGGCAACTTAACATGGGGAGGAAATGGGAAGACTCCAATGGTTGAGTTCATTTCTTCATGGTTAGCTGATTCTGGAATTTCACCTCTCATTCTTACTAGGGTATTTTAACCTTTTTCTCTTTTTTGGTTTCATTTTACCTAGTGAATGATTACATTTCCTACTGGTTAATGATATGATGATTGGTAGCGCGACTATACAATCTAATCTCAGCGTGTGGGTTCGCACATTGGCATGCACGAACCAGATTGCATAGTAATGACAAGTGCAGATTTGCTTATTGTTTGTGTAGTTGTATGGAGCCATTGGCTTAGTTGAGAGATTAATGTTTTCTTCTCTTGTTGGCAGGGTTATGCTGGTGGAGATGAAGCTAGGATGCTTACTAGGCATCTTCGTGGGAAAGCAGTAAAGATTGGTGTTGGTGCAAATCGAGCTGCTACTGCTGCTTGCTTCTTTAAGCGACATGGTTATGTAGATCCTCGTGATTATTTAGTTGAGGGCAAATGGCATGAACAGAAAGAGGGAAGTCGGATTAACTCAAGAAAAGTTGGTGTTGTGGTTTTGGATGATGGAATGCAGGTATTGTTTCCTCTATGTTTTTCCTATTATTTGTGTCATTTTGCCTTCACTCTCTCCGTGTTTGCTTGCATATACATGCTTATGCTCAGTAATTCGTGTGCATGTGTTTGTATTACATAACTCTGTGCAGCATCAGGCTGTACTTGCTTATTTTTTAACCCATGCTTTGATTTTTCTCACCCAAGTATTGTTCTTTATCTGTCTATGTGAAATGCCTGTCTATGTGCCTTCTGTCTTTAATTTATTGTCTTGATAAGCTGGCCCAAATATAGTGTGATTCTTATATTGTGAATTGAAGTCATGTCATATTCAGCCAATTGATTGTTAATAGTCCTCTAATCATGAAGAAAGAAATACGTGGCTTATACATATGCTGGTAATGATAGTGTTTATTTACATGGAAGATAGCACTGGAGCCTGCAGCGTGACATAGAGATTGTCATGGTTAATGGACTAACACCATGGGGAAATCATCAAATACTTCCTCTTGGACCTTTAAGGGAACCTTTGAAAGCCCTCGGAAGAGCAGATGTTGTTGTAATTCATCATGCAAACCTGGTACCTACCACTGATTTTTTCATAGTTTGTCGGTGTTTTTTAAATTATGTTTCATTTAAAATTCTGCTTTTCTTGATGCTCTAAAGAACATAATTCTCTACCACTCATGTTTAAGATGGGAAAAAAAAAATATATATATATATATATATATATATATATGAGCAGGAATTTGATTCAAATATGTTGAAATAAAAGTTTTGCACAGGTTTCGGAGCATAATCTCAGAGACATCAAGTTAATGATCCGAGAAGTTAAAAAATCTCTTAGTATTTTTTTCACTAGAATGTCTCCCTCACACTTCTTTGAAGTAGGAAATATCAACACCAGAATACCATTGGATATCTTATGCAATGGTGTTGTGCTATGTGTTTCTGCAATTGGTTCTGCAAAAGCTTTTGTGCAGGGGATAAAGAAGGTATTTTTCCCCTTTAGCCATTTGATCTTAAATATTATTTGCTTAATTATTTTATCTGGAGAATCTTCACACATGTTAATGGAAGTCCAATAAAAAATACTGGGAGACAGATTACAGGTGATATATTATTCTCAAATCCTTGCCCCTTGTTCCCCCCTACTGTTATGTATTTTTATCTACAAATGAGAGGTGTTTCCTTGGCAGATGGGAACATTGTATGTTGATCGACTTGATTTCAGTGACCATCACTCACTCCAAGACGCGGTACAATTCCCATGCTCTCCTGTCTAAATTTTACACTGCTTTATACACGCACTTCAACATTTTATAACTCAAAGATGCTTATGACTGTTCTTTATAAGTTCAAATTTAATCTTGAACTTAACCTCAGTGACCATTTAATCTCCTGAATCTGTCTTTTAGTTTTTAGACTCCTTGATTGCATATGCACAATTGAACTTTTGTGGGAGGCAAATTCATTTGTGAGATATATCATGATTTAGATTGCCTCTACTGGCAGTATCCATATTATCAGTACAACTCATCCCAAACTGCTAAGTAATTGTTCGAAAAGAAGGGGAATAATAGCGAGAATGAATTAAAAATGAAATAGCTCGTGATATATACCAGCATATTATCTCATCCCTACTCGCCTGTTGTTGCTTGTGGTACCAATTCTATATGTCAATCTTATTGCCCTTTCTGTCACTTAATTTAGGATATTGAGATAATCAGAAAGAAACTCAAAGAGCTGGAGGATAAGTTTGGCTCCATGCCAGTTGTTGTCATAACAGAGAAGGTGAGTAGGTATTTATTGTTCTTGGTTGGTGGTTCCAAGCTAGTTGTGCTTGATTGCAACACTGCTATATCTTTTTGTCCCTAGCATATTTAGGAAGACTAAAGGGACATAGGCTACTTGACTTCATTTTACATGCATGTCCGATTTATGGTACATGTAATTTGCAGTTTATTTACTTTCACTGGCAGGACACCTTCCCTTTAAATGGAAATAAGCATACCTAGTTTTCTTTCCTGATGAGAATGTTTGTGCAAATTTTAGACCATATTAAAACTGAATTGACTGCAAAATCCTGGGCCATTGAAGATGTAAATTATTTAAATAGGAATTTTAAGAAAACAGCTCATTACTTTGTGTGTATTTATTATTTTTCTCCATTGAATTACCAGGATTATGATAGAGACCCAGAAATTCTCAGGCATTTGAGTCCTTATAAAGTTATGGCACTCTGCTCAGAATTGCAAATCATTCCTTGTAGAGACAACGGGGATGATGATTTCAAAAGGCTGTTGAAGGAGCTCGTGGAGGTAAAAGTTTTAGGAGCAAACCAGAACTAGCTTTCAGATACCAACTCCATAGGGTCTGAGCATAGATTAATTGATCCACCAGTTTTATCTATTCAACTTTTATTTACGGAAAGGTCGAAACAAAAGCAAATGACGTCTCAAACTTCTTACTCTAGAATGCAGGGCATGACACAACTACACGTGCTACTTAAATTATTCAAAAGGAAATCCATGAGGGGGTGCATGCTTTTCCTATATTACAGTCCTTGAGTAAAAGAAACTCCAGTGGATTCTAGCCAGGCTTCTCCTTGTATCAGCTCTGCCACAGTGAATTGCTTGGCCTCATTTGGATCAGTAATGACATGATATCCAGGCCGATTCACTCTCGTGCTAACATGCACCTGGCTCTCTATTTGAAGACTCGCCATAATACAATGTTTTCAATGCAAAATCCTTGCTCTATTCTGCCCAAACAGTACGATTAATATGTCCCCCAATATAAGATTGCATAACTACAGTACGTTGGAACCTTTTCTGCCCCAATTCAAGATCAGGGTTTGGAATAATGATACAGTTCTGGATTGAGATCCCAGTATTTTGATTTGGATCAATCCTACCTTGTGCAGTGACCATGTTCTTTAAGTTTGCCGTAGGCTTCCTTGCAATGAGAGCCACAGTTTGGTGCTTTTCTGGTCCTATATTTTGGAACAAAATTTTCAAATATTGTCTAGCTTAGACCAAAATAAATGCTTAATTAAAGAGTTAATTTTGGAATCTTTGCAATGCCTAACGATACTGCCGCATGAACAAATGCTTAAACAACAACAAAAATAGTAGGAAAACGGAGGGTTGTTACCAAGCTAGCAGATCTAAAGGTTGGAGATCCATCCAAGACACCGAGGCTACCAGTTACGATGGTGAAATCCATACCTTCACCAGCAATCATAACATTTTTGTTCTTCTTTGCAACTTCCACTTTCTCCTCATAATTCCAGCTTTTCACATATATCACAAACCGTCTTTTACATTTTTCTGGAGCCGAGTTCACAGCTTCTTGAACTGTGGTATAGTCCCACTTCCATCTATACCTCTACCACTTTGGCCTCAACATTGCCTACTGAACTTTCCAATTGTTTCCGGTCCCTGCAAAAGATCCATGATGGGAAACCTCTTTAATGGCTGAACAATATCAGCATCAGAGGCTGAAAGACTAGCAACAACTGCCAGAGAAGTTCTCGTTCCTGAAATCAAATCCTAGATCATTTTTTTCCATCGTGATTGACCTATTGTGTCAATTCCAACTAGGCTTGAACAACAGCACCAAGACACCAAGATTATTAGCAAAACCCTCCATGCATGCACCACATCAACCGTAAATATCTCAAAACATTGCTATTTTGTCAAATGCTCTAGCCAAAACTTGAAGCCATAACCTTTTTCACTTTCTCATTTCATGGTCCCAGAAATTATATCAGGAAAATGACATGGTGGTCCCTCAAGATAAGATATTTCAGTACCCATCTTCTATGATTTGAAGGGACCATTATGAAAAGTCCAATCTATCCACTAATGGATGTATATAATCGAAGGCCACACTTCAAGATCATAGAATGGACTGGAATTGTGGCCCGTGACAAAGAAGTCCTGATTACTACAATATAAAGAAAGTGCAAAATACAGATATGGCTGCACAACCTACATTAGTGAAGGTCACCTGAATTCTCAGTTACACAGCTTCAGAAAGCGATGGTTCAACCAGCTTTTAGCAAAATAAACAATAATTCATAGAGACAGAAATTGAGTTTTTTTGGCAATAAACAATAAAGATGAATTGAGAACACTACCTTCACAGCATGATGCAAGTCTGTTAACAAATTTAGTTGCAGATATTGATTATGTAGCTCATTAGTTAAAGAGCAAACGAGGGAAATCTCAGTTGATCATTAAAATCCCGACAACATTTGAAATAAAGGGAAATTAAAGGTTACCAATATTCTTGGAGAGCCATCAATCTCAGCAACTTCCATGCCAGTGACAATCATTCCAGGCACAGTCTCCCTAGGAAGCCTCTCAATGGCATCTTCAGCTGCATTCATGTCAAGGGCCTTCATTCCTGGCACACTATCGATCATGCCAATGCTCTTAACCCTCTTGACCCCAGTAGCACCAAATGGTCCATCATGACCACAGGAACTCACAACCACCTTGGCCTCCATCACATTATGGTCCATACAAGATTGTGTGTCATGATTCATTGACACAAGAGCCTAATTAGTGACCTCTCCACCTACTCTTCCTTCCTTCACTATCAAGTCCTCTGCAGCCACAGCATTGAAAAGCTTGACATTTGGACGGGCAAGGAGTTTGCTCATGATTGTAGAGGTGAAGAGAGCAGCATGCTTGATTACTACATAGTCTTCTTGTTCATCATACTCGATGCTTAGCTCATCAAGGAAGAGATGAGCTGGTTTGCGTACAACCTGGTCAAGATATAGATGTACAATCAATTTCAAAATTTAATTCATAAAATGTAGATTGTAAAGATAGCTATATTTTTTTAAAAAAAAAATGCAGGTATATCTAGAAAATCAAGAACCTTGTACTAGCCAGTTCCTTCGAGAGAAATTAAATGAAAATTATTTTCATTGATTAGGAACGAGGCCCCTTCTTTCCCTTTTTGATTAGTACTTCTACAAATGAAGCATGGAAGTATCTTAATTTTCTACTCAAATTCTGAATAAATGATCACAAGCCCACAATATTATAAATTACAAATCTTGGCCACAATGTAAAAGAGTCTAAATAGAAATAAGTGGCTATTATTCAACCAGAAAGCCCCATCAATCCTTATCATGATGTTACAACCATCAACCATGCCCAAAATAAAATAAAATAAAATCCCATAAAACCAGGAAAAAACTAACAAGACAACATAAGTGTTATCAGCTTTTTGTTATCATATACTAATTAATAAAACAGTAAATAACATTAATTGCATGCAGAAGGGAAGAATTTTGATTACCATGGCAGAGAAGAGAGCTGGCCACCAAACCAAGCACCACCGCCAGGCCTAACAGATTGTTCAACAATGGCAATTTTGACAGAAGGGTTCTTGCTAAGCTCATAAGCACAGGATAACCCAGCGAGCCAGCACCAACAATAACAACATCAATGTATCTGCATGAGTTATCGGTTTTGTTTGGAAACATGGTTGAAACTATGTTTTTTAAATATTTTTTTATGTTTTCACATTGTTTTGATGTGCTGATCTCAAAAATAATTTTTTAAAAATAAAAAAAATATTATTTTGATGCATTTCTAAACAAAAAATATTTTAAACCATAATCGTTATCACAATTTCAAGCAGACCCATCATGTCCATCATGTACCTTCTTGTCACTTCCCTTGACACAGCAGACAATTTTAAAACATAAAATATATAATTATGATTAATGTGTTTTTTAACTATAAGAAACTTCGTGGTTGATTAATTTTGAAATTCCAAAAAACATAACCTCAAATAAATATTGGCTTTTTAGATGACCAGGTCAAATTTTTTCTAACATAAAATAATTAAATAGGTTAAAAATTACTTGGTTGATCTTCTAAGGTACGAGATAAAATAAATAATTTAAAAATAAAAAAGAACACGGAAAAAAAGATTGAAATTAAATCTATAAAAGAATGCTAAAAAAAACTCTAGTTAATCCAAGATAACTTAACTAAACTGCAACAAGATAACCTCATGGAAAAGAAGTAGAAAAATAACAAAGCTCATGGGCTAATAATTTAATACCAAATGATGAAAATGAAAAAAAAAATCAATTTTATACATAAAATATTAAGAGTAAAAAAACTGAGTCAACTTAGGCTAACTTGAATAACTCGTTACCTAGGATATGAGATCAGGATAACCCTATAAAAATAAAAATGGAACAAATCATGAATCTTAAAGGCCAAAAATTTAATGTCGAATGATAAAATTAAAAAAAAAATGATTATAAAAAAATGACCTAAAAAAATATCAAACTTAAATCGGGCTAATATCTGAAACCAATGACTTGGATCATGAGACCAAGATTACCTCATGAAAGGCAAATACAAAAAAAAAATAACAAAGCAAATTTTCAAATAAAAAAATTAAAACAAAAAAAATAGCAATCATAACAGCAAAGATCAAATTTGGTATACAAACTAAATGAAAGAGTAATAAAAAAAAATGAGGATCAAAATTGGATACAAAATAATTATGGACTAAATTGAAAAACAAGATTAATTAAGAAAAAAAAGAGTAATCAAAAGAATGAGGGCCAAAATTGGATAAAAAATTAAATGAAATAAAATATTGAGGGACAAATTGGAAGAAAAAAAATCAAGAAGATTAAAAAAAAACAACAACAACAACAATAAAAAAAATAAGGATCAAATTGAATACAAAAATTAAATGAAATAAATACTCATGGATAAAATTGAAAAAAAACTTTATAAGGCATTAAAATCAACATAAATAGCAGTTAAATTAATGAAAATCAAAATTAAAATAAACACAAATTGATGAACACAATTGAATTTTAAAAGGGTAGGTGTGAATCTTAACGTTAAGACAGAGAAAAAAAAGAGGAAAAAAAGTTATACCGCCATCAAACCATTGCGACTACCACCACACTCGCCACCTTATTAGTTTAGCCATCACAAGATGTTTTAGGCAACATAATATGTGGTCATTTTTGGTAGTTAGTTGGGTCATCTGAAGAATGCAGACAATGTATAATCTCTAGTGCATGCAACACACATACCATGAACTTTTTTGTTTTTTATAATATTTTTATTTGTTTAAAGATTGATTTTTTACAATCTAACCTCATTTAATTTGTTAATGCCAATTAAACTACATCACTCACATTTCCTTGGCTTGTATTATAAAAGGTAAAAATATCACCACACTATAACAATTCATAATGTAATGAATCTTGATTCACGGTACATTACCTAGCCTCCCTGACTTCTTTTAATAATGGTACATAAAAAAAAAAATCCTCCTAGTCATCAGGAGGTGTTAACTAAAATGCATCCCATGCATTTTTCAAATGAAAAGGATGCATTTCCATGTTTGCCATTGGGGCCTAGCCCAAGTGATTAAAATTTCTGGTGATTGGAGGATGGCTTCAATAGCTAAAAGCATTGTATTTCGAATGATGTTTGATTGTAATTTGTCTTGGTTTGTCTAATTTTATCTTAGCACACCTCTTTTCACATTTTGAATTTACAGGAGTCATTTCCATAAATTTTTCACGCACATAATTTATTCTGTGTATATACAACTTTTCTATACAAAGTAGAAAAATAAGATTGCTAGCACCTCTATCATCAATAATATGCATGACACCAGGACCCGTGGGATTAGTCGAGGTACGTGCAAATTAACCCACATATATATATATATATATATATATATATGGATTACACAACAACTAATCATGATTTAATTTTCTAGAAAAATATTGAAATCAACATTTTATATTACTTTCTATATTATTTTATGACACGCACCGGAATGACTAGCCAAAGATATTTTTCATACAAAAAGCATTATGTAGCACCAACAAGCATCATTTTCTCCTCCTATTGATTACTAGCTCTCC
>Ga0325400_1000386_pt1 | contig 31653 bp, 28 predicted proteins | sample PopdelMetagenome_2_FD_205662 | JGI IMG/M metagenome (GOLD analysis project Ga0325400, IMG submission 205662) | Populus deltoides microbial communities from Bellville, Georgia, United States - Xylem-PdKOR-R1 | ecosystem: Host-associated > Plants > Phyllosphere > Stem > Wood/Secondary xylem...
CGCGGACATCTCCTCCTATCCCGGCGGCCGCCTGCCGCTCACGGTGCGCGGCCTCGTGCCCGCCGTGCCCGTCGAGTACCGGCTGCCCGTGGCGTCCGCCCAGGTGAAGTCGGCGGTGCTGCTGGCCGGCCTCAACACGCCCGGCGTCACGACCGTGGTTGAGCCCGTCCCCACGCGCGACCACACCGAACGGATGCTGGCCGGCTTCGGCGCGGAGGTGACGGTGGAGCCCGGCCCGGACGGCCGCCGCATATCCGTCCGCGGCGAGGCGGAACTCCGCCCCCGCGACGTGGCCGTGCCCGGCGATCCCTCGTCGGCGGCCTTCTGGGTGCTGGCCGCGACGCTGGTGCCGGGGTCGGACGTGACGGTGGAGGACGTGCTGCTCAACCCGACGCGCACCGGCTTCCTGACGGCGATGCGGATGATGGGCGCCGACATCGCGGTCGCGGACGAGCGCGACGCGGGGGGCGAGCGGGTGGGCTCCTTGCGCGTCCGCCACGCCCCCCTGACGGGGATCGACGTGCCCCCCGACCTCGCACCCGCGATGATCGACGAGTATCCCGCGCTGTTCGTCGCCGCCGCCTTCGCGCGCGGCGAAACGCGTGCGCTGGGTGCCGAAGAACTCCGCGTCAAGGAGAGCGACCGGGTGGCCGCCATGGCCGCCGCACTCCGCGCCGCCGGTGTGCCTTCCGTCGAGGAGCGGCCCGACGGCCTAGTGATCGGCGGCACGGGCGGCGAGCCGCTGCCCGGCGGCGGGCGGGTGGAGACGCTGCTCGACCACCGCATCGCCATGGCGAGCGCCGTCATGGGCCTGCGCTGCGCGGCGCCGCTGACGGTGGACGACGCGCGGCCCATCGCCACCAGCTACCCCGACTTCCTCGACACGCTGCGCTCGCTGGGTGCCGAGGTGGCCGCGTGATCGTCGCGGTCGACGGGCCGGCCGCCAGCGGCAAGGGCACGGTGGCGCGCGGGCTGGCGCGGCACTTCGGCCTGCCGCACCTCGACACGGGGCTGCTCTACCGCGCGGTGGCCTTCGACGTGCGCCGGCTGGAGCTGGACCCCGCCGCGGAGGCCGACGCGGTGGCCGCCTGCGACTTCGACGACGCGCTGCTGGCCGAGCCCGCCCTTCGCGACGACGACGTGGGCAAGCTCGCCTCCGTCGTGTCGGCGCACCCGCTGGTGCGCGCGGCGCTGTTCCAGCGCCAGCGCCGCTTCGCCTATCAGCCCGGCGGCGCGGTGCTGGACGGGCGGGACATCGGCACCGTCATCGCGCCCGACGCGGACGCCAAGCTGTTCGTCAAGGCCACGCCCGCCATCCGCGCGCGCCGCCGCCTGGCCGAGCTGACGGCACGCGGCCTCTCCGCCTCGTTCGAGCAGGTGCTGGACGACATCCGCGCCCGCGACGCGCGCGACACGGGGCGCGAGGCGGCCCCGCTCACCCAGGCCAGCGACGCCGCCTCGCTCGACACCAGCCTGCTGACCGCCGACGCCGCGGTGGCGCGCGCCGTGTCGCTGGTGGAGGAACGGCTGCGCGGACGCGCCGGTGCCTGACGCGGCCCGGACCATCCGCCGGGACGACGGCATCGGAGACGACAGCCCCGCCGCCCGCCCCACGATCGGCCGGTCGCCGGGCCGCCGGCACGACGGTGGCGCGCCGCCTCGCCCGCACCCATAGGCGGCGCGAGGGCATCGACGCGGCTTCCCATGGCCGACGCGGTTTCGGCCGTTCACCCCGAGCGAGGCCGAAGGGCAGCGCGAAATGCTTCGACCCTTCGGCTGCCTGCCCGCGGCAGCCGCTCGGGACACGCTTCGCCCGGCACGAACGGGGGTTGTGCGCGCTGATCGGAAACCGTCCGGGCAACCAGGTCGGCCATTCCCGCGATGCCCGCCCCTCGATCCACCGTTCGCTACGCTACCCGCACGCCGGTGGCCCGCCACATCGCCCGCGCTCGGCGAGAGCGCCGGAACCTCGGTGATCGGGCCGGCCTCCGCTCCACCTCGGCCCGCCGGTCGCCGACGCGGCGGCGGCGGCGGCGTATCGGGGCATCTCACGGCCCGGTAGCCCCCCCGGCCGCCGATCCCCCATGCAGCGACGGTTCGCGGCGTCACCGGCACGCAGCGGCGTCGCCGGAGCGATTCCCGGATCGGGTCGAACCGCCGCCACCGCCTCTCGGGCGACCGCTTCGCGGCGAGGCGACGACGCGGCGCAGCGTCGCTCACGCGACGCTTCGGCTCCGCGCCCGTCTCGCTCCGCCGGATACCTTCCCGATGCCGGTGATCGCCACCCGACCGGAAACCGCTCGACGGGTCTTATGTCGGGGCCGGGCGTCGACGCCCGGCCCCGCCCCGGTTCAGGCCGCGTAGCGAACGGCGGTGCGGCGGCGGCGCATCGCCGCGCCCACCATGCCGAAGCCGCCGATCATCATGGCCCAGGTCGCCGTCTCCGGCACCGCCGCGCCGACCGCCGCGATGTTCAGGCTGTACCGGCCGGTGCCCAGATACTGGGTCAGAGCGGTGGTCCCCTCGCGGAACGTCAGCGACGCGCCGGCCCCGCTGAACAGCTGCGGCCCCTCGGTCGCGATCAGGCTGACGGCGTTGTCGGCATTGTCGAGCACCTCGAAGCCGCCGCCATTGCCCGCCGTGTAGAAGAATACGTCGCCCACGCCCGCCGTCGAGCCGGGAAAGCTGCCGGAGACGCCGTTCACGCCCAGGCCCAGCTCGGTGCCGACCGGCACTGCGGCGGTGTCGATCCGGAACGAGGCGCTGTAGTCGCCGGTCAGCGTGAACTGGAAAACGGCCGCCTGGCCCGGAGCGGCCGCGGCGGCACCGAGCAGGGCCGCGATCATCAGAGCCTTCATGCTACTTCCCCCATCCTGCGCCCCCTCGGCGCGACGAGTCGATGGGTTAACCGATGGTTAAGCCTTGGGAAAGCCCTCCATTCCGCCCCCCTGTCCCAAGTCGGGCGCCTTTCGTCGCGGTCCGCCGCCCCGCTCCGCCGGCCGCCCGTTCAGGCGACCCGGCCCAGCACCAGCCGGTCGATGGCGCCCGCCACCCCGTCCGCGTCGTTCGCGTCCGTCACCGCGCGCGCGGCCGCCTTCACGTGGGGCGGCGCGTTGCCCATCGCCACCGACAGCCCGGCCAGCGCCAGCATCGGCAGGTCGTTGGCCTGGTCGCCGATGGCGCACACCGCCGCCAGCGGCACGTCCAGCGCGTCCGCCAGCCGGCGCACGCCGTCGCCCTTGTTCGCGGCGGTGGCCGTCACGTCCAGGTAGTAGCTCTGCGACTGGGCGATGGTGGCCCGGTTGCCGAACGCCGCCTTCGCCCGCTCGGCCAGGTCGCGCAGCGCGTCCTCGTCGTCCGACACGAAGGTCAGCTTGTCGCAGGCGCCCGTCAGGTCGTCGAAGTCCGCGCGCACCACCGGCTCCTGCGCCGAGGACGTGCGCTCGCTGGCGGTGTGCGGTCCCTCGCCGTCGGTCGCGTACCACCGGTCGTCCGCGAAGACCCAGGCGTCGGCCGCGTCGCCCACTAGGTCCAGCACGCCGCGCGCCACCGCCGGGTCCACCGTGTCGCGCCGCTCCACCGTGCCGTCCCGGCGGAAGATCAGCCCGCCGTTGAACGCGCCCATCGCGCCGTCGATCTCGAGCAGGTCCGCGATCCAGCGCATCCCCGACATGGGCCTGGCGCTGACGATGGTGAAGCCGACCCCCGCCTCGCGCAGGCGATTCACCGCCGCGACGGTGGCGGGCGTCACCTGCTTGTTCCGGTCCACCAGCGTGCCGTCCACGTCCGACACGACCAGCCTTATGTCCCGCCCACCTTCGCTCATTGCGGGATCTCCACGTGCCCGCCGAAGCCGAAGCGCATCGCCGACAGCATCTTGTCGCCGAACGTATGCTCCACCCGGCTCCTGTACCTGGCGAACAGCGCCGCCGTCAGCACATAGGCCGGCACCGCCTCCTCCATGGAGGCGTCCACGGTCCACCGCCCCTCGCCGCTGTCGGCCACGTGCCCGCTGAACTTGTCCAGCTCGCCGTCCTTGGCCAGCGCTTCCGCCGTCAGGTCGAGCAGCCAGGACGAGATCACGCTGCCGCGCCGCCATACCTCGGCGATGTCGGTCAAGTTCAGGTCGAAGCGCTGGTCCTCCGGCAGCTTGTCCGACGACTTGCCTTTCAGGATATCGAACCCTTCGGCGTACGCGGCCATCAGCCCGTATTCGATGCCGTTGTGCACCATCTTCACGAAATGCCCCGCGCCCGGCGGGCCTGCGTGGATGTAGCCCTTCTCGGCCCTGGGGTCCGCGCCCCGCTCGGCCGATCGCTCGGGCGTGCGCGGCACCTCGCCCAGGCCGGGCGCCAGCGCGTCGAAGATCGGGTCCAGGTGGTCCACGGCCTCCTTTTCGCCCCCGATCATCATGCAGTAGCCACGTTCCAGCCCCCACACGCCGCCCGACGTGCCCACGTCCACGTAACGCACGCCCTTTTCCCCCAGCGCCTTCGCGCGGCGGATGTCGTCCTTGTAGAAGCTGTTGCCCCCGTCGATCACGATGTCGCCGGCCTGCGCCTTGTCCGCGATGGCGGCCACCGTGTCCTCGGTGGGGGCACCCGCGGGCAGCATCACCCACCAGACGGCCGGCCTGTCCAGCTTGCCGCCCACCTCCTCCAGCGAGGCGGCGGGCGTCATGCCCTCGCCCGCCAGCTTCGCGACGGCTGCCTCGTCCCGGTCCCACACCACCAGTTCGTGTCCGTGGCGCTTCAACCGGCGGGCGATGTTCGCGCCCATCCGGCCCAGGCCGATCATGGCGAGCTTCATGGCAACTCCTCGGGGAAAACCTGTCCGCCGGGAGAACACGCGAGCGGCGGGAGGGGTCCGCCCCACCCCGCCGCCCGGCCGCTTACGCCGCCGGCTGCTTCCTCGCGATGGCGCCGAGCAGGTCGTCGAAGCTCTTCACGAAGCTCGCCACGCCCTCCTGCACCAGCCGGCCCGTCACGCCGTTCAGGTCCACGCCCGCCGCCTTGGCGTCGGCCAGCACGCGCTCGGCGTCCTCATTGCCCTCGCCCAGCGTGGCCGCGGCCGTGCCGCGCTCGCGGAACGCGTCCAGCGTGGCCGGCGGCATGGTGTTCACCGTGTCGCGCCCGATCAGCGCGTCGGAGTAGAGCGTGTCCGGATACGCCTTGTCCTTGACGCCCGTGGACGCCCACAACAGCCGCTGCGGCTGCGCGCCCTTGGCCGCCAGCGCCTGCCAGCGGTCGCTCTCGATGAAGCGCAGATACCATTGGTACGCCGCCTTGGCGTTGGCGATGGCCAGCTTGCCGCGCAGCGGCGAGGCCGGCCCCGCCCCACCACCGGCTTCGTCGAGCTGCTTGTCGACCACCGAGTCGATGCGGCTGACGAAGAAGCTGGCGACCGACGCGATTCGGTCGACGGGCTGCCCCTGGCGCACCCGCTCCTCCAGCCCCGTCGCATACGCCTCCGCCACGCGGATGTACGCGTCCAGCGCGAACAGCAAAGTCACGTTCACGTTGATCCCGGCCGCGATGGTGGCCGAGATGGCGGGCGCGCCGGCCTCCGTGCCCGGGATCTTTATCATCAGGTTGGGCCGATCCACCGCGTCCCACAGCTTCCTCGCCTCCGCGATGGTCGCGTCCGTATCGTCGGAGATGTAGGGGCTCACCTCCAGGCTGACGTAACCGTCCTTGGCGTCGAGCCGGTCGTAGACGGGGCGCAACTCGTCGGCCGCCGCCTGGATGTCCTGGATCGCCAGGTGCTCGTAGCGGTCGATGGTCGCCGCCTCCGGATTGGCCCGGTCATACTCGGCCAGGCTCTCGTCATAGGCGTCGCCGTGGCCCATCGCCTTCTCGAAGATCGACGGGTTGGAGGTGACGCCCGTCACCCCGTCCTCCGCGATCAGCTTCTTGAGGCCGCCGGAAGCCAGGAACTTCCGGTCCACGAAGTCCAGCCACACGGCCTGTCCCTGGGCCTCCAGGTCGTTCAAGGCGCTCATCGGTCGTTCTCCAGCATCTCGCGCGCAACCTTCACCGCGTTGTCCGCGGTGAAGCCGTACTTGTCCTGCAACTTGGCGATGGGCGCCGACGCGCCGAAGGTGGACATGGTGATCGTCCGCCCCTTCAGCCCGACATAGCGGTCCCAGCCGATCTCGCCCGCCTGCTCCACCGCCAGCCTGAGCGTGACGGCGGCGGGCAGCACGCTCTCCTTGTAGGCGGCGTCCTGCTGCTCGAAGCGATACCAGCTGGGCATGGAGACGACGCGCGCCCGCACCCCGTCGGCGGTCAGCCGCTCGTACGCTTCCACCACCAGCGGCACCTCGGAACCCGTGCCGATCAGGATGATCTCGGGGTCCTCGGCCGACGCCAGCACGTACGCGCCGCGCTCCAGGCCATCCGCCGACGCGTATTTCTCCCGGTCCAGCGTGGGGATCGCTTGGCGCGACAGCACCAGCGCGGTCGGGCTGCTCCCCGCCTTCATCGTCGCGCGCCACGCCGCCACCGTCTCGTTGGCGTCGCCCGGCCGGATCGTGTCCAGGCCGGGAATGGCGCGCAAGGACGCCAGCTGCTCGATGGGCTGGTGCGTCGGCCCGTCCTCGCCCACCCCGATGCTGTCGTGCGTGAACACCCAGGTCGCGGCCACCTCCATGATCGCCGACAGGCGGATGGGCGCGCGCATATAGTCGGAGAAGACCAGGAAGGTCGCGCCGTAGGAGCGCAGGTGCGACAGCGCCATGCCGTTCACGACCGACCCCATGCCGTGCTCGCGCACGCCGAAGTGCAGGTTACGCCCGTCGTAATCCGCGGCCGAATAGCTCTCCGACCCGTCGATCAGCGTCTTGGTGCTGGGCGCGAGATCGGCCGAGCCGCCGATCAGCCAGGGAATGCTCTTCGCCACCGCGTTCAGCGCCTTGCCGCCCGCCTCGCGGCTGGCGATGCCCTTGGCGTCCGCCGCGAACACGGGCAGATCGGCGTCCCAGCCGTCGGGCAGCTCGTCCGCCAGCATCGCGTCAAGCTCGCGGCCCAGCTCCGGGTGCGCCTCGCGGTAGCGGCCGACCATCTCGACCCATTCGTCGCGCGCCGCCGATCCGCGCTTCGCCACCGTCTCGGTGAACAGCTCGCGCACGCCGTCGGGCACCAGGAACTTCGCGTCCTCGGGCCAGCCGTAGCGGCCCTTGGTCTCGCGGATGTCGTCGGCGGTCATCGCCTCGCCGTGCGCCTTGGCGGTGCCCGCGATGGACGAACCGTAGCCGATCACCGACTTGACCACGATGAAGGTCGGCTTGTCCGTCGTCGCCTTGAACGTGTCGAGCGCGGCCGCCAGCGCGTCGGTGTCGTTGGCGTCGTCCACGTGGATCACGTTCCAGCCATAGGCCGCGAAGCGCGCGCCCACATCCTCGTCGAACGTCAGGTCGGTGCCGCCCTCGATCGATACATGATTGCTGTCGTAGATCCAGCAAAGGTTCGCGAGCTTGAGGTGCCCCGCCAGCGACGCGGCCTCGCTCGCCACGCCCTCCATCATGTCGCCGTCGCCGCACAGCACATAGGTGTCGTTGTCGAACACGGGGAAGCCGTCGCGGTTGAAGTGCGCGGCCAGCCAGCGCTCGGCCACCGCCATGCCCACCGAATTGCCGCACCCCTGGCCTAGCGGGCCGGTGGTCGTCTCCACCCCCGTGGTGTGGCGGTATTCGGGGTGGCCGGGCGTGCGCGACGACAGCTGGCGGAACGCCTTGATGTCGTCCAGGCTGATCGCCGGCGCGCCCGTCTTGTTCCCGTCGGCGTCGATCTCCTCCACGCCCGCCAGGTGCAGCAGCGCGTAGAGCAGCATGGAGGCGTGGCCCACCGACAGCACGAAGCGGTCGCGGTTGGGCCAGTCGGCGTGCGCTGGGTCGTAGCGGAGGTAGCGGGTCCAAAGCGTGTGGCCCACCGGCGCCATCGCGACCGCGGTGCCGATATGGCCGGACTTGGCGCCCGACACTGCGTCCATCGCCAGCGTGCGGATGGTGTCGATGGCCAGGCGCTCGGGTGAGCCGTCCTCCTTTAGATGCGGGTCGGCGGCGGGCACGCGGGTGGCGGCGTCGGACATTGGGCTTGGAACCTCGCTCGATAACGGGTCAACGAACGCGGCGCCCCCTCACGAAGTTGCCGCGCGCCCCGCCTTTAGCCGCCCCCGGCCGGTCGTTCCAGCACCGCTATGTTACCGCTATCACAGATGTAGGCCGCGTCCACCTCGCTCAGGAACAGCCCGTGGCCCAGCACGCCCGGAATCGACTGGAGCCAGGCCGCCGCGCGCTCCGCATCCTCCAAGACGTTGAAATAACAGTCGATCACCAGGTTGCCGTTGTCCGTCAGATAGCCCTCGCGCGTCACCGTACGCGCCACCTTCGCCAACATCGGCTCGGCATAGGCGTGCGCGAAAGGCAGCACCTCGACCGGCACGGGCCTGGCGCCCAGCCGCGCCACGCGCTTCGACCCGTCCGCCACCACCACCATGCGCGTCGCCGACGCCGCCACCAGCTTCTCGCGCAGCATGGCCCCGCCCGCGCCCTTGATCGCGCGGCACGCCTCGTCCACCTCGTCCGCGCCATCGATGCACAGGTCGCACCGCCCGACGCGCGCGAAGTCCACCACGCGGATGCCCAGCTGCCGGGCCAGCCTCTCCGTCGCCAGGCTGGTGACGACCGCCTCCACGCCGCGCCCCATCTCAGCCACGCGCCTGACCGCGTGCGCGGCGGTGGAGCCGGTGCCAAGGCCCACCAGCATGCCGTCCACCACCTCGCCCGCCGCGGCCTCCGCCGCCAGCCTCTTGTCCCGGTCCGCGTCCGCCGTCACCGCCGTGTCCCCTCCTGCCGTCCGCAGGTGATACCGCGTCGCGGTTCCGCGATCCACCGAGGCGGTTCCGGTACAGTTCGGGCCGTCCCGCATCAGTAAAGAACGAAGTCGCACCCCCTGCAAATGATGTTGACGCGGACGTGCGCGCCGCTACGGCTGCGCTCGCCATAGGAGTTTCAGATGTCCGACCAAGTTAACGAGACCAGCACGCTCGAGCTCGCGACCGAATTGACCATCGCGTGGCTGGGCAATCCCAATACCCGCACCAGCGCGGAGGATGTGCCCAGCTTTCTGCGCAAGATGCACGAAACGGTGTCCGGTCTTTCCACCAGCGGCCAGGAAGCGGTTCAGGCCGACAGCACGACCGAGTACACGCCCGCCGTCACCGCGCGCAAGTCGCTGGCGTCCAAGGACCACATCATCTCCATGATCGACGGTCGTCCGTACAAGACGCTGCGCCGTCACTTGGCCACCCACGGCCTGACGCCGGGCGAGTATCGCGAGCGCTACGGCCTGAAGGCGGACTATCCCATGGTGGCCGAGAGCTATTCGGAGAGCCGCCGCGCCATGGCCAAGAAGATCGGCCTGGGCCGCAAGGCCGTGCGCCAGACCGCCGAGGGCGACGCCGCCCCCGCGGCCGACGCCCCCAAGCCGCGCGGCCGCCGCAAGGCCGCCGAGACGGCCGAGGCCTGAACCGGATCGCCGGGCACCGGGGCAGTCCTCCCGGTGCCCGGCCCTTATCGCGCCCGGTCCTATCGCGCTCGGCTCACCCCGCCGCGCCGCCTTCGTCCGCCCACAGCGCGCGGTGGCGGGCCTTCAGCGCCACCTTGTCGATCTTCTCCGTCCCCAGCCGGGGCAGCGGCTCGCGCACGATCCAGGTGCGGTGCGGCAGCTTGAACGCCGCGATCCGGGGTGCCAGCCAGTCGCGCAGGGTATCCGCCGTCAGCTCGGCCCCCTCGCGGACGCGGACCACCGCGCCCGGCACCTCGCCGAACCGCTCGTGCGCCAGGCCGAACACCGCAGCCTCCGCCACCTGCGGACAGGCGTAGATCGCGGCCTCCACCTCCTGGGCTGCGATGTTCTCGCCGCCGCGGATGATGATGTCCTTGGTCCGGTCGACGATGAACAGGTATCCGTCCTCGTCCAGGTATCCCAGGTCGCCCGTGCGGAACCACCCGTCCGCCGTGAACGCCGCCGCCGTCTCCTCCGGCCGGCCCCAGTATTCGCGGAAGTTGCAGATGGTGCGCACCCCCACCTCGCCCGTCTCGCCGGCGGGCAGCTCTCGCCCGTCGGTATCCAGCGCCGCCACCGCCACCAGCGGCGCCGACGCGCGGCCGGCCGACGCGGGCTTGGCCACGTAGTTGGTGCGCCAGTTGCCCGTGCCCACCGCGTTGGTCTCGGTGAGCCCGTAGCCGATCAGCGGCGCCGGCCCGCCCATCTCGTCTGCGATGCGGCGCACGTGATCCACCGGCCGCGGCGCGCCGCCGGCCGCCATGTCGGTGACGGCCGACAGGTCGTATTGCCCGCGGCGCGGGTGGTTCAGCATCTCGTAGCTCATCAGCGGCACGCCGACGAAATAGGTCACGCGCTCGGCCGCCATCAGCCGCATCGCCTCTTCCGCGTCCCAGCGCGGCATCAGCACGATCTTGCGCCCCATCGCCAAGCTCTGGAGGAAGACGGGCACCAGCCCCGTCACGTGGAACAGCGGCAGCGAGAGCAGGGTCGCCGGCTGCCCCTCGGGCGCCTGGCCCATGTCGGTCGCGATCCCCAGCATCACCAGCGCCTGGGACAGGAAGCTGTAGACGCCCTGCACCACCGCCCGGTGATCGCTCAGCGCGCCCTTGGCGACGCCGGTCGAGCCGGAGGTGAACAGGATGGTCGCGTGGTCCGTCGCCGCCACGTCGGGCAGCGGCCCCTCCCCCGCCCCCAGCGGCGCCAGCGGCGCCAGCGGCGCCAGCGCATCCGCCAGCGGCAGCGCGTCGTCCAGCGCCAGCACCTCGCACCCCGGACCGACGTCGGCCAGCCGCTTCGCGCGCGGCCCGTCCGCCAGGACCAGGCGGCACGCCACGTCGCGCACCGCCGCCGCAAGCTCGCCGCCCTGCCACCATCCGTTCAGCAGCACGGCCGTGCCGCCGGCCGCCGACACGCCCAAGAACAGCGCGATCCAGGCGGGCGAGTTGCGCATGGCGATGCCCACCCGGTCGCCGGGCGTCAGCCCGCGCGCCACCAGCGCCCGGCCCACGCGCAGCGCCTGCTCGTGCACCGCGCCGAAGGTCAGCCGCTCCGCGCCCGCCACCAGGAACGTCAGGTCGCGGTGCTGCGCGCAATAATGCGCGGCATAGTCCGGCAGCGTCTCGGGCACGCCCGTCACCACCGGCAGGCAGCGCCCGTCGCGCGCCGCGCGTGCGCTGCCCAGCACCAGCGGCCCGCCGGCGCCCGTCAGCTGCGCCAGCTTGGCGTCCATCGCCTCGTCCAGCTGGGTCCGCATAAGCGTGCCCCTCCTCTCTTGGTATCGTCGTTGCTGGCCATTATGCAGGCGGCCCACCCGGGGGGAAAGCCTTTGATCCTGCCACTCCTGACCGCCGCCCTGTCCCCGCTCGCCGCGGCGGCCGGCGACCCGGCGGGCCATGTCCGCTTCGCCGACCTGGGCCTCCACCCCGACGTGTTCAGCATCGGCTTCTTCACGCTGCGCTGGTACAGCCTGGCCTATATCGCCGGCATCGTCGTCGGCTGGTGGTATCTGCTCAAGCTGCTGGCCCAGCCCGGCGCCCCCATGGCGCGCCGCCACGCCGACGACCTGGTGTTCTACGCCACGCTGGGCATCATCCTAGGCGGCCGGATCGGCTACGTGCTGTTCTACGCGCCCGGCATGCTGCTTCGCCCGCTCGACGTGCTGAAGCTGTGGGACGGGGGCATGAGCTTCCACGGCGGCGTGATCGGGACCTCGCTGGGCCTGATCCTGTTCGCGCGCGCGAACGGGCTCAACTGGCTGCGCGTCCACGATTACGTGGCGGCTTGCGTCCCCTTCGGCCTGTTCTTCGGCCGGCTGGCGAACTTCGTGAACGGCGAGCTGTGGGGCCGGCCGGCCGACGTGCCCTGGGCCGTGGTGTTCGAGCGCACGGTGATGTTCCCCGCGGTCGAGCCCGCGCGCCACCCCAGCCAGCTCTACGAAGCGGGGCTGGAGGGAGTACTGCTCTTCGCGCTGCTCGCCTACGCCTTCTGGCGCACGCGCGCGCGCTACGAGCCGGGCAAGCTCGTGGGCCTGTTCCTGCTGGGTTACGGCTTGGCCCGCTTCACCGTCGAGTTCTTCCGCGAGCCCGACAGCCAGCTGCGCGCCTTTGCTGAATCCACCGGCCTCCACATGGGCCAGTGGCTGTGCGTCCCAATGATCGCGGGCGGCCTCTGGCTGGTCGCCACCGCCAAGGGCCGCCGCCGGCGCGTGGAGCCCATCGCCGGAACGGAGAGCGTCGCCTGACCCACCCCTTGCGCCCCGGCCCCGGCGAAGGTCCCGACCCGGCCGAACCCCTGCTCCCCGAGCGGCTCGCGCGCGCGGCGGCGCTTGCCGGCCCCATGCCCGTGTCGCAGTTCATGGCGGCCGCCAACGCGCACTACTACGCCACGCGCGATCCGCTGGGCGCGGCGGGCGACTTCACCACCGCGCCCGAGATCGGCCAAGTGTTCGGCGAGCTGGCGGGCCTGTGGTGCGCCGACCTATGGGACCGCGCCGGGCGGCCGGACATCGCCTGGGTCGAACTGGGGCCGGGCCGCGGCACGCTGGCCGCCGACGCGCGCCGCGCCATGGCGCGCGCCGGCCTCACCCCGCCCGTGCACCTGGTGGAAACCAGCCCGGCGCTCCGGGCGCGCCAGGCCGAGCGGCTGCCCGACGCGACGTGGCACGATTCGGTCGACACGCTGCCCGACGACCGCGCGCTGCTGATCGTCGCCAACGAGTTCTTCGACGCGCTTCCGATCCGGCAGCTGGTCCGCGGGGCGGCGGGCTGGCACGAGCGGCTGGTCGCGGCGCAGGACACCTTGTTCCTGCCCGTGGCCGGTCCCGCCGTTCCCGACGCGGTGATCCCCGCGCCCCTGCGCGCCGCCCCCCCCGGCTCGGTGATTGAGACCTCGCCCGCCAGCGTGGGCGTGATGCGCGCGCTGGCCGCGCGGATCGTGACCCAAGGGGGCGCGATGGTCGCCGTCGACTATGGCTACGAGGGCCCGGCGGTCGGCGACACGCTGCAAGCGGTGCGCGGCCATGCCTATGCCAATCCCTGGGAGGAGCCCGGCAGCCGCGACCTCACCGCGCACGTCGACTTCGCCACCCTGGCCGCCGCCGCGCAAGGGGAGGGCTGCGCCGCCTGGGGGCCGACGCCCCAGGGCGAGTGGCTGCGCGCGCTGGGGATCGACGCCCGCACCGCGGCGCTCGCGCGCGCGCACCCGGACCGCGCGGAGGAACTGGCGGCGGCGCGCGACCGGCTGGCGGACGCTGACGCCATGGGCACGCTGTTCCGCGCGCTGGCCGTCACCGCGCCGGGCTGGCCCGCGCCGGCGGGGTTCGCGTGATCCCCCCCTTGCGCGACGCGCGCGCCGCCGACGCGCCCGCGCTGGCGGCGCTGGGCGCGCGCACCTTCACCGAGACGTTCGGCCATCTCTACGCCCCCGCCGACCTGGCCGCGTTCCTCCGCAACCACGCGGTCGCGAACTGGGCGGCGGAACTGGCCGACCCCGCCTTCCGCATCCGCGTGGCCGACGACGGCGGGACGCTCGCGGCCTATTACAAGCTGGGTCCCCACCGCCTGCCGGTCCCCGCGCGCGGCCCCACGGCGGAACTGCGGCAATTCTATCTCCTGACTCCCTGGCACGGCACGGGGCTGGCCGACGCGATGATGGCGGACGCGATCGCCGCCGCGCGCGCGGGCGGCGCGGCCGACCTCGTGCTGTCGGTGTTCGTGGACAACCACCGCGCGCGCCGCTTCTACGAGCGATACGGGTTCGAGCGCGTGGGCGCTTACGACTTCATGGTGGGCAGCCACCGCGACCGCGACGACCTGATGCGGCTGGCCCTGTGAGCGTGGAGGCGATCCGCGCTGCCGCGCTCGGCGACCTGCCCCACGCCTTTCTGGGGCGGCGCGGCGGCGTCTCGACCGGCGTCACGGCCGGGTTGGACTTGGGGAGGCGGGGGCAGGACGAGCCGAGCGCCGAACTGGCGGAGAACCGCCGCCGCGCGGTGGCCGCCGTGCTGCCCGGCGCGGCGCTCCAGACGCTCTATCAGGTCCATGGGAGCGAGGTCGCGACGGTGCGCCACGCGGACGACGGCCCCGCCCGCCCGCGTGCCGACGCGATGGTGACGGACCGCCCCGGCCTGCTGCTCGGCATCCTGACCGCCGACTGCGCGCCCGTGCTGCTGGCGGACGCCGCGGCCGGCGTGGTGGGCGCGGCGCACGCGGGATGGAAGGGCGCGCTGGCCGGCGTCACCGACGCGGCGCTCGACGCGATGGAGGCGCTGGGCGCCGACCGCGCGCGCGTGGCCGCCGCGGTCGGCCCGTCCATCGCGCGCCGCTCCTACGAGGTGGACGACGCCTTCCGCCGCCGGTTCGAGACGGCGGCGCGCGAGAACGAGCGCTTCTTCGCGGACGGCGGCCCCGGCCACCACCGCTTCGACCTGGAAGGCTACGTCGTCCACCGCCTCCACGCGGGCGGCGTGGGCCGCGTCGAGGCGCTGGGCCTCGACACCTACGCCGACGAGACCCGCTTCTTCAGCTATCGCCGCGCCACGCACCGGGGCGAGGCCGACTACGGTCGGCAAATCTCGTTGATAGGTTTGCGCTGACGCGCAGGCATCGGGGTGCGCTGACCCCGGAAACAAGTTACAACGGCAACGAAGGAGACGACGCTTGCCCGACATCGAGAACGAGAACGAGGCCGACATGAGCGGCGCGCCCGCCGGCTCGCTGGCCCCGGCGCAGGAGGTCGAGAAGATCGGCGCGCGCAAGCTGAAGCCGTCGACCATGATGATGGGCCACGGCTACGACCCCAAGCTGTCGGAGGGCTCGCTGAAGCCCCCCATCTTCCTCACCTCCACCTTCGTCTTCCCCGACGCCGCGTCGGGCAAGCGGCACTTCGAGGGCGTGACGGGCAAGCGCCCCGGCGGCGCGGACGGGCTGGTCTATTCCCGCTTCAACGGCCCCAACCAGGAGATCCTCGAGGACCGGCTGGCCATCTGGGAGGAGGCGGAGGACGCGCTGGCCTTTTCCAGCGGCATGTCGGCCATCGCCACCTTGTTCCTGTCGCTGGTGCGCCCCGGCGACACGGTGGTGCACTCCGGCCCGCTCTACGCCGCCACCGAGACGCTGATCGCCAAGGTGCTGGGCCGCTTCGGCGTCCACTGGCTCGACTTCCCGGCGGGCGCGACGCGGGAAGAGATCGAGGCGGTGATGACCAAGGCGTCGTCGGGCCGCGTGGCGCTCATCTACCTGGAGAGCCCCGCCAATCCCACCAACGCGCTGGTGGACGTTGAGGCGGTGCGCGACGCGCGCGACGCGGTGTTCGCATCCGCCGCCGAGAAGCCGGCAATCGCCATCGACAACACCTTCCTGGGGCCGCTCTGGCACAAGCCGCTGGCGCACGGGGCCGACATGGTGGTCTACAGCCTGACCAAGTACGCGGGCGGCCATTCCGACCTGGTGGCGGGCGGGCTGCTCGGCTCCAAGGCGCACATGGACACGGTGCGCTCGATGCGGAACACCATCGGCACCATCGCCGACCCCAACACCGCCTGGATGCTGCTGCGCTCTCTGGAGACGCTGGAGCTGCGCATGACGCGCGCGGGCGAGAACGCGGAGAAGGTCTGCGCCTACCTGCGCGACCATCCCAAGGTGGAGCGCGTCGGCTATCTCGGCTTCCTGGAGACCGCGGCCGGCCAGGAGCGCCAGGCCGACATCTACCGCCGCCACTGTTCGGGCGGCGGCTCCACCTTCTCGCTCTATCTGAAAGGCGGCGAGCCGGAGGCGTTCCGCTTCCTGGACGCGCTCAAGATCGCCAAACTCGCCGTCTCGCTCGGCGGCACGGAGACGCTGGCCAGCCACCCGGCGGGCATGACCCACCTGTCCGTGCCCGACGCCCGCAAGCAGGCGCTGGGCATCACCGACAACCTGGTCCGCATCTCCATCGGCGTGGAGGACGCGGACGACCTGATCGCGGACTTCGAGCAGGCGCTGGACAAGGTGTGAGGGGGTGGCGGGCGGCGGCGGTGCTGCCGCTGCTGTCGGTTCCGACCCAGGCGGCGGACGATGCCGCGACGGTCGCCTATGGCTGCGACGACCTGGTGGTCGTGGGCCGCGTCCGCACGCTCTCCTACACCGACCTGTCGGAAGAAGGAGACGTGCTCGGCCACGGCCGCTTCGCCCTGCACGTGCACGTCACGCGACGACTGCGCGGCCGCCCGCCGGGGCGATACCTCGCGGCTTCCCGCATCGGCCACTCCCGGCTGCGCCACGACCGGAGTTTCCTGATGGTCCTGTCGCCCGCGGCGGACGGCTACGAGATCGAGGAACCGCACCTGTGGTATTCCGCGTGGCGTCCCAGCATAGCCCCCCGCTGCGGGACGGCGCCGTCGAACCATGGCCAAGGGACGTAGAGCCGGAACGGCCATGAGGCACCTGCTCCACCGCCTGGGCCTGGGCCCCGACCCCGCGCTGCTGACGCTGGCCGAGCTTCGCGCGCGGGTGGAGGCGCTGGCCGCGGTGGCCGACGTGCCGGCCGATCACCTTCCCACCTACGGGCGGTCGGCGGACTATGCCCGCCCCCATCTGGAGGTGGACAGCGCCTATCACTGGGTGGTGGTGGAGCGCGGCCAGGAGTTCGAGCGTCGCACGACGCGGGACCCGGACGAGCTGCTCTACTGGGTGTTCGACGCCGCGATATCCGAGGGCGCGGGCAAGTGGGAACTGGCCCACCGCGTGCCGGGCCTGGATACGCGGCGCGGCCGGTTCGCGCGGCAGCTGGAGCTGATGGGCCGGCTGGACCCGCGCTGGCGCGACCGGCTGGCCGCCCGGCTGGACGCGGTGCTGGCCCGCCATCCCTATCGCGACGAACCCTGAGGCGCGGGGCTCACCAGCCGACGTCCGGGTCGGACAGGTACGCTTCTTCCTCGGGCGTCGATTCGCGGCTCAGCGCGGCGTTGCGCGACGGGAAGCGGCCGTAACGCTGGATCACGTCGCGGTGGTCGCGCGCGAAGCCCGCGGCCGCCTCGTCTCCGAGCGCCTCGAACTTCGCCACCGACAGCGCCTGCGTCTCCGCGTCCTCCGCGTGCATCAGCGGCAGGTAGAGGAACTGGCGCTGCTCGGCCGTGTACCGGTCCTCCCAGCCCCGCGCCATCACCTCGCGCGTCAGTTCCAGTGCCAGCGGGTCGGCCGCGTAGGCCGCCGGGCCTTCCCGATGCAGATTGCGCGAGAACTGGTCGAGCAGGACGATGGCCGCCAGCATCCGTTCCGGCGTGTCGCGCCAGTCAGCCGCGCGGCGCATCAGCACGTCGTCGCGCAGGACGCCGAAGCGCTCGCGGATGATCCGGTCCAGTTCCGGGTCGCGCGCGAAGCGCTTTTCCGGCGGGACGTCGCCCAGCCAGAAATCCAGCACCTCTTTCCCCCTGTCCGGTCCGTTCGTCATCGCGTCCTGTCCTCCGTCGCAGCGCCGCGGGCGAAGCCCGCGTCGGTCGGGCCGGTGGTCTGCCGGCCGGGCGGGGCGATGCGCCCCGGGGCGCACCGGCCCGGCGGGGCCGGGCCTTCGCCCAGCCTCACCCGTCGCTCACCCGCTCGATATCCGCGCCCGCCGCCTTCAGCTTCTCCTCCAGCCGCTCGTAGCCGCGGTCCAGGTGGTAGACGCGGCTCACCTGCGTCTCGCCGTCGGCCGCCAGTCCCGCCAGCACCAGGCTCATGGAGGCGCGGAGATCCGTTGCCATCACGGGCGCGCCCGTCAGCCCGTCGACGCCGCGCACCACGGCGGTGCGGCCGTTGACGCGCAGGTCGGCGCCCATGCGGGCCAGCTCGGGCACGTGCATGTAGCGGTTCTCGAAGATCGTCTCGGTCAGCGTGCTGGTGCCGTCCGCCAGCGCGAGCGCGGCCATGAACTGCGCCTGCATGTCGGTGGCGAAGCCGGGATAGGGGGCGGTGCTGAGTTCCACGGGCCGCGGCCGGCCGTCCATCGCAACGCGTAAGCTATCGGCCCCCTCCTCCACGGTCGCGCCCATGCGCCTGAGCGCCGCGACGGTGGCCCCCATCTCGGCCGGGTCCGCGCCCACCAGCGTCAGGTCGCCGCCCGTCACCACGGCCGCGCAGGCGTAGCTCCCCGCCTCGATCCGGTCGGGCATGACCGAATAGGTCGCGCCGTGCAGCCGGTCGACGCCCTGCACTTCCAGCCGGCCCGTGCCGATGCCGTCGATCCTGGCCCCCATCGCGACCAGGCAGCGGCACAGGTCGACGATCTCGGGCTCGCGCGCCGCGTTCTCCAGGACGCTGGTGCCGCGCGCGGTCGCGGCCGCCATCAGCGCGTTCTCCGTCGCGCCCACCGAGACGACCGGAAAGGCGTAGCGCCCGCCCGACAGCCGCCCGCCCGGCGCCTTGGCCTCCACGTAGCCGGAAGTGAACTCCAGCTCGGCGCCCAGCGCCTGCAACGCCTCCAGGTGAAGGTCGATGGGGCGGTTGCCGATGGCGCAGCCGCCGGGCAGCGACACGCGCGCCCGGCCCTCGCGCGCCAGGATCGGCCCCAGCACCAGGATGGACGCGCGCATCTTGCGCACGATGTCGTAGGGCGCCTCGGTCGACGTGACCTTGCCGGCGCGGATCGTCATGACGCGCCCGAACTCGTCGGGGCGCGTTCCCTCCACGGCGGTGGACGCGCCCAGCTGGTTGAGCAGGTGGCCGAAGCCGTCCACGTCCGCCAGCCGGGGCAGGTTCCTGAGCGTCAGCGGCTCGTCGGTCAGCAGCGCGCACGGCATCAGCGTCAGCGCCGCGTTCTTGGCGCCGGAGACGGCGATGCGGCCGGTCAGGCGGTTGCGCCCGCGGATCAGGATACGGTCCATACGCGCGGTCCTATCGACGCCCCCGCCCCGCGTCGAGCCGGACGCCGCCGCGTTCCACGAATGTTCCACGTGGAACATTGCCGCCTCGCCCCTCCCGCGACGGGAGCCACGCTCGAACAAATCATCGTTCCATGAATGTTCCACGTGGAACAGCGGTCTGCCGTTGACGCGCGTGCGCCCGGCCGCCACCGCTCGACCCGGCGGGAGTGTCGCGTTGAACGAGAACGAGTTCTTGGGCGCGTTGCGCCGCCTGCCGCTCCATCCCGGCGCGCGCGGGCTGACCGACGACGTCGCCCTGGTCGACCCCTACGTCGTCACGGCCGACGCGCTGGTGGAGGGGGTGCACTTCCTCCCCACCGACCCGGCCGCCGACGTGGGGTGGAAGCTGGCGGCGGTGAACCTGTCCGACCTGGCGGCCAAGGGGGCCGTGCCCGAAGGAATGGTGCTCGCCTATCCGTTGCGCGACGCGGACTGGGACCGGGGCTTCCTGGAGGGGCTGGGCGAGGCGCTGGCGGCGTATAGCTGCCCGCTGATCGGGGGCGACACGGTGTCGCTGCCGCGGGGCGCGCCGCGCATCCTGTCGGCCACGCTGCTGGGGCGCGACGCGGCCGCGCCGCCGCGCGCCGGCGCGCGAACGGGCGACGCGCTGTGGGTGACGGGGACGCTGGGCGACGCGGGCGCGGGGCTGGCGGTGGCGCGCGGCGAGGCGGGGCCGGCGGAGCTGCTCGCCGCCTATCGCCGCCCGCGACCCCGGCTGGCCGAGGGGCGGCGGCTTGGCCCGCGCGCGACCGCCATGTGCGACGTGTCCGACGGGCTGCTGATCGACGCGGGGCGTATGGCGGCCGCCGCCGGGCTGTCCGTGACCGTCGCGCTGGACGCCCTGCCCCTGTCTGCCCCCTATCGCGCCTTTCGGGGCGAGACCCAAGCGGCGCGGCTGGCGGCGGCGACGGCGGGCGACGACTACGAGCTGCTGTTCGCGCTGCCGCCGGGCGAGACGCCGCCGGTGGACGCCGCGCGCGTCGGGCGCTTCGCGGCGGGCAGCGGGCTGACGCTGTTCGACGGGGGCGAGGCGCTGCCGCCGCCCGGCCGGCTGGGCTGGCTGCACGGCGGCTGATCGTCCGCGCGACGGAGGCGCTTGCGCGGCGCGGAACACAGGCATAGCCTCCCCCCATTCGGCGACAGCCGGGGATCACGCTCGGCGCGCCTTCACAGGGGAAGGATGCGACGCGCATGACCAGTGTCTACGTGGCGGTGCTCTGCGGCCTCATGGCCGTGGCCTACGGCCTCTTCACCAGTCGCCAGGTGCTGCGCCAGCCCGCGGGCGACGCGCGGATGCAGGACATCGCGTCCGCAATCCAGGAAGGGGCCAAGGCCTATCTGGGTCGCCAGTACACCACCATCGCGGTCGTCGGCGCGGTCGTCGCGGTCGTGCTGGCCTTCACGCTGGGGACGCTCTCCACCGTCTCCTTCCTGATCGGCGCCATCCTGTCCGGCATCACGGGCTACGCCGGCATGGTGGTGTCGGTGCGCGCCAACGTGCGCACCGCGGAGGCCGCGCGCACCAGCCTGCAGGGCGGGCTCACCACCGCCTTCCGCTCGGGCGCGGTGACGGGGATGCTGGTGGCGGGGCTGGGCCTGCTCTCCATCGCCGGCGTCTTCTGGTATCTGATCGCGGTCGCCGGCCACGCGCCCGCCGACCGCGAGATCGTGGAGGCGCTGACCGCGCTCGCCTTCGGTGCCAGCCTCATCTCCATCTTCGCGCGGCTGGGCGGCGGCATCTTCACCAAGGCGGCCGACGTCGGCGCCGACCTAGTGGGCAAGGTGGAGGCCGGCATTCCGGAGGACGACCCCAGGAACCCCGCCGTGATCGCCGACAACGTGGGCGACAACGTTGGCGACTGCGCGGGCATGGCCGCCGACCTGTTCGAGACCTACGTCGTCACCATCGGCCTCACCATGGTGTCCATCGCGCTGCTGGTGCCCGACGCGCCCGCCCTGTTCCAGCTCATGGCGCTGCCGCTGGTGGTGGGCGGCGTGTGCATCGTCACCTCCATCCTGGGGACGTACATGGTGCGGCTGGGGCGCGGCGGCTCCATCATGGGGGCGCTCTACAAGGGCTTCTGGACCACCGCGCTCCTGGCGGTGCCGGCCATCTACATCGCCTCCACGCTGGTGCTGGGCGACCTGTCGGCGACGCTGACCGCCGGCGGCGCGCTGTCGGGCGCGACCGAGGTCGTCGGGCCGGAGACGGCGGCTGGCGCGATGGGGCGGCTGAGCTTCACCGGCTGGGACCTGTTCGGGTGCATGATGATCGGGCTGGCGGTGACGGCGCTGCTCGTCTGGATCACCGAATACTACACCGGCACCAACTACCGCCCCGTCCGCTCCATCGCGAAGGCGTCGGAGACGGGGCACGGCACCAACGTGATCCAGGGGCTGGCGATCAGCCTGGAATCGACCGCGCTGCCGACGCTGGTGATCGTGGTGGCAGTGGTGGCCGCCTACCAGCTGGCGGGCATCATCGGCGTCGCCTTCGCCGCCACCGCGCTGCTGGCGCTGGCGGGCATGGTGGTGGCGCTGGACGCCTACGGCCCCGTCACCGACAACGCGGGCGGCATCGCCGAGATGGCGGGCCTGCCCGACGAGGTGCGCGCGCGCACCGACGCGCTGGACGCGGTGGGCAACACCACCAAGGCCGTGACCAAGGGCTACGCCATCGGCTCGGCGGCGCTGGCGGCCCTGGTGCTGTTCGGCGCCTACACCACCGACCTCGACCGCTACGCCGACGCGCTGGGGCTGACCGGGCCGGTCAACTTCTCGCTGTCGAACCCGTACATCATCGTGGGGCTGCTGCTGGGCGCGCTGCTGCCCTATCTGTTCGGGGCGTTCGGCATGACGGCGGTGGGCCGCGCCGCGGGATCGGTGGTGGAGGACGTGCGCGCGCAGTTCCGCGACGACCCCGGCCTGATGGCGGGCACCAGCCGGCCCAACTACGCGCGCACCGTCGACATCGTGACGCGCGCCGCGATCCGCGAGATGATCATCCCCTCGCTGCTTCCCGTGCTGTCGCCGGTCGCGGTCTACTTCGTCGTGGCGGCGGTCGCGGGGCGGGAACAGGGCTTCGCGGCGCTGGGCGCGATGCTGCTCGGCGTGATCGTGAGCGGGCTGTTCGTCGCCATCTCCATGACCAGCGGCGGCGGCGCGTGGGACAACGCCAAGAAGTTCATCGAGGACGGCCACCACGGCGGCAAGGGGTCGGAGGCGCACAAGGCCGCCGTCACGGGCGACACGGTGGGCGATCCCTACAAGGACACGGCGGGGCCGGCGGTGAACCCGATGATCAAGATCACGAATATCGTGGCCTTGCTCCTCCTTGCCGCACTCGCCGGAGGCGGTGCGGCGGGCTGAGCGAGGCCCGGCCGGCGGACGGGCGGGGCCTGGACTCCGCCCGATCCGACCGACGGCGCGGCTTCGCCGCAACGCCTGCCTCACGAGAAACCACACCCTGCCCCCGCAAAAAGGGCAGGGAGCGTCCCCTACCCCACCAGCGGCCGGTTCAGCCAGTCCATGGCGGACGCGAACCAGCGCTCGCCCGCCCTGGTCCCCGCCCCGCCGTGCCAGCCGGCAGCACCGATCAGCAGCGCCGCCGACGCGGCCACCAGGGCCGCCTTTCCGATCCGCGTCGTCATCGCCCGTTCTCCTGTCCGTCGCGTCGCACATGGCGACGCTTCGTGACAGGCGATAAGGCGGGAGCGTAACGGATGCGTGAAACCGCGCCCTATATCCCCCCTTCGTCCAGGCTGAGCAGCGAGGCGTTGCCGCCCGCGCTGGTGGTGTCGGTCGAGGTGGCGCGCTCGGCGCAGAAGCGGTGGAGATAGTTGGGGCCGCCCGCCTTCGGCCCCGTGCCCGACAATCCCTCGCCGCCGAAGGGCTGGGAGCCCACCACCGCGCCGATCATAGAGCGGTTGACGTAGAGGTTGCCGACGCGCGCGCGGGCCTCCGCGATCTCGCCCGCGCGCGCGATGCGGCTGTGCAGGCCCATGGTGAGGCCGTAGCCCTTGGCGTTCACCCGGGCGATCGTCGCCTCCAGCTCGCCCGCGCGCCACGTCGCCACATGGAGCAGCGGGCCGAACCACTCGGCCGTCAGCGCGTCCGGGCTGTCCAGCCGGATCAGCGTGGGGGGCACGTAGAGGCCGTCCGCCGGCACCGCGCACGTCGCGACCCAGCGGTCGCGCACGCCCTCGCGATAGGCCATCAGCCGGTCGAACGCCGCGCGGTCGATCACCGGCCCGACGTCGGTCGCTGGGTCGGCGGGGTCGCCCACGACCAGCGTGTCCATCGCGCCGCGCAGCATGGAGACGATGCCGTCGGCCACGTCCTCCTGCACCAGCAGCAAGCGCAGCGCGGAACAGCGCTGGCCGGCCGAGCGGAAGGCGGACGTCACCACGTCGGCCACCACCTGTTCGGGGAGCGCAGTGGAATCGACGATCATGGCGTTGATGCCGCCCGTCTCCGCGATCAGCGGCACAAGCGGACGGGCCTCATCCTCCAGCAGGGTGCGTGCGATCCGCCGGGCGGTGGCGGTGGAGCCGGTGAAGGCCACGCCCGCCACGCGCGCGTCGCCGACCAGCGCTGCGCCCGCGTCCGGCCCGCCCGGCACCAGGACCAGCGCGTCCGCCGGCACGCCCGCCTCGTGCGCCAGCGCGACGGCGGCGGCGGCGATGCGCGGGGTCTGGGGCGCGGGCTTGGCGACCACGGTGTTGCCGGCCACGAGTGCGGCCGCGCACTGGCCCAGGAAGATGGCGAGCGGGAAGTTCCAGGGTGCCACCGTGGCCCAGACCCCGCGCCCCTCGTAGCGCAGCACGTTGCGCTCGCCGGTCGGGCCTGGGAGTTCCACCGGCGCCAGGCCGCCCCGCGCCTGGAGGGCGTAGTAGCGGCAGAAGTCGGCGGCCTCGCGCACCTCGCCGATGGCGTCGGGGATCGACTTGAACGCCTCCTGCACGGCGAGTGTCATCAGCGGCTCGCGGTCGCGCTCCAGCAGGTCGGCAAGCCGGTCGAGCGCGGCGGCGCGCGCGTCGAGCGGGGTGGCGGACCAGGCGGGAAAGGCGGCGGCGGCGCGGGCGACGGCTTCGGCGACCGGCACCTCGCGCACGGGAGCCGAGGGAACCGGCCCGGCGACCGCCGCCGCCGTCCGCCGCAGGACGCCGCGGTCGCTCAAGTCCAGGCCGGCGGAATTGCGGTGGCCGTCCGGGCCGAACAGGTCGCGGGGCAGCGGGATCGACGGGTGGCGGGTGCCGCCGACGCCGGCGATCTTGGCCACGGGGTCGGCCAGGATGTCGGCCTCGCTCAGGCGCTCGTCGGCGAGCTGGTGGACGAAGGAGGAATTGGCGCCGTTCTCCAGCAGGCGGCGGACCAGATAGGCGAGCAGGTCGCGGTGGCCGCCCACGGGCGCGTAGACGCGGCACCTGTAGTCCCGCTCGCGCACCAGCCGCTCGTACAGGCCGTCGCCCATGCCGTGCAGGCGCTGGAACTCGAAATCGCGGCTGTTGCCGGCCCATTCCACGATGGTGGCGACGGTCAGCGCGTTGTGGCTGGCGAAGGCGGGGCGGATGTTGGGCGCGTCGAGCATGTCGCGCGCGACCGCGAGGTAGCTGACGTCGGTCGCGGCCTTGCGCGTGAAGAGCGGGTAGTCGGACAGTCCCTCCACCTGGGTGCGCTTGATCTCGGAGTCCCAGTAGGCGCCCTTGACCAGCCGGACGTTCATGGGGCGGCCGAGGTCGTTCGCCCAGGCTACCACGGGGCGCGCGCGCTTGCCGTACGCCTGCACCGCCATGCCGAAGCCGTCCCAGCCGTCCAGGTCGGGCAGGCCCGCGACCGAGCCGATGATGTCCAGGCTCATCTCCAGCCGCTCGCTCTCCTCCGCGTCGACCGTCAGCGCGACGCCGCGCTGCGCCGCGCGCCTGGCGAGCGCCGCCAGCATCTCCGTCAGTTCGCCCACGCACTCGTCCCAGCGGGCGACCTCGTAGCGGGGGTGGAGGGCGGAGAGCTTGACGGAGACGGAGTGGCCGGCGGCGGGGTCCGCGCCCACCGCGTCCACCGCGCCCTCGTAGGCGCGGTAATAGCGTTCCGCGTCGTCGCGCGTGCGCGCGGCCTCGCCCAGCATGTCGAAGCTGGCGGTGAAGCCGCGGTTCTCCGGGCGCTTCATCCGGCCCATCGCCTCGCCGATGGTGCGGCCCATCACGAAGATCTCGCCCATCATCTTCATGGCCGCGCCCACCGCCTGGCGAACGAAGGGCTCGCCCGCGCGGGCGATGAGGCGACGCAGCGCGCCCCCCTCCCCCTCGCGCACCAGCGCGCGGCCGACCACCAGGCCCCAGGTGGCCGAGTTGACCAGCGCGGACGAGGATCGGCCGGCGTGTGCGCGCCAGTCCGCCTCGCCCAGCTTGTCGGCGATCAGCAGGTCGGCCGTCTCGGGATCGGGGACGCGCAGGAACGCCTCGGCCAGCGACAGCAGCGCCACGCCCTCGGACGAGTTGAGCCGGTATTCCTGGAGAAAGCGGTTGACCCAGCCCCGTCCCTGCGCCGCGCGCAGGTCGGCGAGCAGGCCAGACGCGGTGCCCAGCACCCGCTCGTGCGATTCGGGCCCCATCCGCGCGTGCGCCAGCAGCGGTTTTAGAACCTCGGGTTCGGGCGCGCGATACAGGCGGGCCATGGTTTCACGAGGGTTCGACGTTACGGCATCGGCCATGTTCGTTCTTCCGGTCGGGTGCGGGCTTGCGGACGCGGCGGTCGCGCGCCTAGACGGGTCAGGTCTAGCAGGAGGGGTATCGCGTGGCGACCGTCACCGCCGAGGAGATGAAGGCGCGCGTCGGCGAGGAGAGCGTGTCCGACTGGCTCACCGTGAGCCAGGAGATGATCGACGCCTTCGCGGACGCGACGGGCGACCGGCAGTTCATCCACGTCGACCCGGCCGCCGCCGCCGCGACCCCGTTCGGCGGCACGGTGGCGCACGGCTTCCTTACGCTGTCGCTGATGCCCAGGCTCCAGGCGATGGTGCCGGACGCCCCCCGGCTGGCGGGCGCCAGCATGGGCGTGAACTACGGCGGCGACCGCGTGCGCTTCGTGACGCCCGTGCGCTCGGGCGCGCGCGTGCGCGGGCGCTTCCGCCTCGTCGACTTCGCGGAGAAGGCGCCGGGCCAGTACCGGCAGACGACCGGGTTCACCGTCGAGATCGAGGGGCAGGACAAGCCCGCTCTGGTGGCCGAGTGGATCGGCCTGGTCTTCACCTAAGACAATCTTCGTCCAGGATCGAAGGAGAGAAAGCCAATGCGTTCCGCCGTCATCGTCTCTACCGCGCGCACGCCCATCGGGCGCGCGTACCGCGGCGCGTTCAACGCCACGCCGTCCCCCACGCTCGCCGCCCACGCGATCCGCGCGGCCGTGGAACGCGCCGGGATCGAGGGCGGCCAAGTGGACGACGTGGTGTTCGGCGCGGCGCTGCAACAGGGCGTGCAGGCGGGCAACATCGCGCGCACCGCCGCGCTGCGCGCCGGATTGCCGACCAGCGTGTCGGGCATGTCGGTGGACCGCCAGTGCGCGTCGGGCCTGATGGCCATCGCGACCGCCGCCAAGCAGATCGTGGCGGACGGCATGGACGTGTGCGTAGGCGGCGGCGTGGAGAGCATCTCCATGGTCCAGACGCCGCAGATGCGCGTGGCGCCCGATCCCGAGCTCTTGGCGATGCAGGGCGACATCTACATGCCCATGCTCCAGACGGCCGAGGTGGTGGCCGCGCGCTACGGCATCGATCGCGAGGCGCAGGACGCCTACGGCCTCCGCTCGCAGCAGCGGACCGCCGCGGCGCAAGCGGCGGGCCGGTTCGACGACGAGATCGTGCCCGTGACCGCCACCATGGCGGTGACGAACAAGGAGACCAAGGAGGTCACGCAGCGCGAGGTGACGCTGACCAAGGACGAGGGCAACCGCGCCGACACGACCATTGAGGGGTTGCGCGCGCTCAACCCCGTGCTGGGGCCGGACAAGAACGTCACGGCGGGCAACGCGTCGCAGCTGTCGGACGGCGCCTCGGCCAGCGTGCTGATGGAGGAGAAGCTGGCGGAGCAGCGCGGGCTCCAGCCGCTCGGCCGCTACGTCGGCATGGCGGTGGCGGGCACGGCGCCCGACGAGATGGGGATCGGCCCCGTGTTCGCGATCCCCAAGCTCCTGGAGCGCAACGGGCTGACGATGGACGACATCGGCCTTTGGGAGCTGAACGAGGCGTTCGCGGTGCAGGTCCTCTACTGCCGCGACCGCTTAGGCATCCCGGACGAGCTGCTGAACGTGAACGGCGGCGCCATCGCGGTCGGCCACCCGTACGGCATGAGCGGCGCGCGGATGACGGGCCACGCGCTGATCGAGGGCAGGCGGCGGGGCGCGAAGTACGTGGTCGTCACCATGTGCGTGGGCGGCGGCATGGGTGCTGCCGGGCTGTTCGAGGTGCTGTGAGCCGGACCCCTTGACCCTTTTCGGCGCGGCGGGCGACGCCCCGTCGCGCGGGGACCTTGGCCGCCCGGCCGGGGTCGTCCGGGCGCGCGGCGCGAACATCGCTCGGCGCCCGCTCGGAACCCACGGCCACGCGCCTCGCGCCCGGCCCGGCCGAGGCGGCGGTCGACGACGCGACCCACGCGACGCGGACGACCTGACGGGGGCGAGGCGGGCGTGCTAGGGCATGCGCATGGCCGACCCCCGCCGCCTGTCCAAGACGCTGTCCTACTGGCTGCGCCACGCGCCCGACGCGGGCGGGCTGGTGCTGGACGCGGGCGGCTGGGCGCCGAGCGCGGACGTGCTGGCGGCGCTGGGACGTGCCGGGATCGCGCTCGATGCCGAGGGGCTGGCGCGGACGGTGGCGCAGAGCGACAAGAACCGGTTCGAGCTGTCGGCGGACGGCGCGCGCTTGCGGGCGCGCCAGGGCCACTCGATCACGGTGGAGGGGGCGGCGGTGGAGGGGGACTGGTCGCCCGCCGAGCCGCCGCCGCTGCTGTTCCACGGCACGGTGGAGCGCTTCCTGCCCGCGATCCTGGAACAGGGGCTGGTGCCGGGCAGGCGCCACCACGTGCACCTGTCGCCCGATACCGACACCGCGACCCGCGTGGGCGCGCGGCGGGGCGAGGCGGTGGTGCTGGAGGTGGCGGCGGGCGCGATGGCGGCGGACGGCGCGGCGTTCCTGGTGACGGGCAACGGCGTGTGGCTGGTGGATCGGGTGCCGCCGCGCTTCCTGCAGCGGGTGGGATGATGCGGGCGGTGCCCGGTATCGCTACGGCCGGTATCGCTGCGTTCGGCGTCGCGGCGGGCGTCGCCCTGGCGGCGGCGCCCGGTGCGGCGCGGACAGGATGGGGGCCGCTGTCCGCGCTGGCGGTGGAGGACGGGGCCTGGGTGTCGCTGGGCTACGGCGAGGCGCTGACGTTCCGGGGCGGACGGCCGACGCTGTTCCACCGTGCCGGCCCCTTCTGCTACCCGGCACCGGCGGGGCAGACGGGGGCGGACGAGGCGTTCCGGCTGGCGTCGCGGCCGTCGCGCGACCGGCTGGCGTTCGCGGCCGACCCGGCGGGCACCCGCTACACCTTCGCCCGCACGGCTGCGCTGCCGCCGGCCTGCCTGACCGAGCGGCGGTGGGACGCGGGCGCGGTGGCGCGGGTGGTGGCGGCGACCTTCGCCGACCTCTACCCGGGCTTCGGCGTGCGCGGGCGCGATCCGGGCGCCTTCGCGCGCGCGCTGGCGGCGATCCCGGCCGACGCGTCGGACGACGCGCTGTGGGCGCGGCTGACGGCGGTGCTGGGGTCGCTGGACGACGCGCATGTCGGGCTGGAAGCGGGGGAGCAGTCGTTCGAGGGGGGCGTCGCCCCGACGCTGCGCGCGGCGCGCGGCGACGCGAAGCTGGGACCCGCGCCGGACGCGCGCGAACTGGCGTGGCTGCGCGCCTATCGCGCGGGCGTGTCCGCGATGCTGGGGGCGAACGACCATGTGGCGGCCGGGCGCCGCGTCCAATGGGGGCGGACGGGGTCGGTCGGCTACCTGAACGTGCTGGCTATGGGCGGCTTCGATCCGAAGGCGGCCCCCGACGATACGGCCGAACTCGACCGCGCGCTGGACGCGGCGATGGCGGCGTTCCGGGGGGCGCGCGCGGTGCTGGTGGACGTGAGCGCCAACCAGGGGGGATACGACACGGTGGCGCTGGCGGTGGCGGCGCGCTTCGCCGACCGGCCGCGCGTCGCCTGGACCAAGCGGGGGCACGGGTCGGGCGAGCCGTTCCGCCCCTTTCGCGTGACGCCGTCCGCCAGGCCACGCTACCTGGGGCCGGTGACGCTGCTGACGAGCGACCTGACGGTCAGCGCGGGCGAAACGTTCGTGCTGGCGATGCGCGCGCTGCCCAACGTGCGCCACGTCGGCGCCGTCACGCGCGGCGCGCTGTCGGACCAGCTGGAGAAGCCGCTGCCCAACGGCTGGGTGCTGCGGCTGCCCGCCGAGGACTATCGCGACGCACGCGGCGTGTCGGCGGAGGGCGTGGGCATCGTTCCGGTCGAGCGGTTGGACCCGTTCGCGCCGTCGCACCGCGCGGCGGTGGAGGGGCTAGTGCGGCGGATGGCCGCCGCGCGATGAATCGACTGCGCAGCATCGTGATCCTGACCGGGGCGGGCGTGTCGGCGGAGAGCGGCATCGCCACCTTTCGCGGGCCGGGCGGGCTGTGGGAAGGGCATCGGGTGGAGGACGTGTGCACGCCGGGCGCGCTGGCCCGCGACCCCGAACTGGTGCACCGCTTCTATGACGAGCGGCGCGCCGCGCTGGCGCGGGTGGAGCCCAACGCGGCGCACCGGGCGCTGACGCGGCTGGACGCGGAGTGGCCGGGCGGGCTGCTGCTGGTGACGCAGAACGTGGACGACCTGCACGAGCGGGCGGGCACGCGGCGGATGCTGCACCTGCACGGGGCGCTGCGGTCGGCGCTGTGCGCCGCGTGCGGCGCGCGCGCGGCGTGGCGCGGGCCGCTGCCACCGGGCACGCGGTGCGGGGCGTGCGGCACGCCCGCGTTGCGGCCGGACATCGTGTTCTTCGGCGAGATGCCCTACGACATGGACCGGGTGGAGGCGGCGCTGACGGGGTGCGACCTGTTCGTCTCGATCGGCACGTCGGGCGCGGTCTATCCGGCGGCGGGCTTCGTTTCCGTGGCGGCGGCGGCGGGCGCGGCCACGCTGGAGCTGAACCTGGAGGCGTCGGGCGGAAGCGACCTGTTCGACGAGTCCAGGGCGGGGCCGGCGGGGCGGCTGGTGCCCGAGTGGGTGGACGCGCTGCTGGGCGGGGCGGGCTGAGCCCCCAGGAGTTGCGCCCCCAGCGGCCAGGGCATGTCTTCCGGCAGCAGGCCGGCGGCCCGGCCCGCCCGGCCCAGCTGGTCCAGCAGCGGCCGGTCCATCGCCAGGTAGCGGCGCGGCGGCAGGCCGGCGAACTCCAGGAACTCGCGGTTGAAGTGCGGCTGGTCGGTATAGGATTCGTCGCGCAGCGCGGACAGGCGCCCGCCCCCCTCGGCGCGCAGCCGTTCCAGCATCCCCAGGAAACGCTGCCGGCGCAGCAGGCGCTTGGGATTGAAGCCGAACGCCCGCTTGCAGCAGGCGCGCAACGCGGGCGCCGTCATGCCGGCGGCCGCGGCGAAGGCGGCGGCGTCGGGCGGGCGGCCGTCCAGCGCGGCCGCGACGCGCGCCACCGCCCCGTCGGCCGGCGGCACGTCCGCCAGCCGCGCGGCCAGCAACCGGTCGAACAGTTCGGCGCCCAGCCCGTCCCAGTCGTCGCCGGCTTCCTGAAGCGCCGCCGTCACCGCCTCGCCGCGCATCGGCAGCAGGTCGCCCAGCGGCGCCGAGCGGTCGGCCAGCAGATAGGCGGGCCGGCGTACCAGCCGGTCCCAGCCGAGCGGGGTGAGCAGGATACCCGCCCCGCGCCCCGCCGTCCCCGATATGCCCGTCCACCGCTCGGTCGGGCCGAACAGCGTGCCGCCCGGCGGCACGCGCACGCGCCCGGCGCGCGTGTCGACGGTCCAGTCGCCGTCCAGCAGGAAGCGGATGTTGCCCGCGTCGGGAAAGACGTGATCGACGAAATAGGCGTCGGTGGCGGTGAAGAAGTAGACGGTCGCCAGCGCGCGCAGCGCGGGCGCGGGACGGCGCAGCAGCATTTTCGGGCCTCGCGCAGGCCCCGCCCCCTCCGGCACCCCCTCCGCCGGCCCGCCCCCGGCCACGCGCGTCAGTCCACCCAGTCCAGGCCGATGTCGCGGTAGACGGAGCGGTCCTCGTCCCACCCCTCGCGCACCTTGACGTGGAGGTAGAGGTGGACGGTGCGCCCCGTGATGCGCGACAGTTCGGCCCGCGCGCGAGCCCCGATCTCGCGCACGCGGGCGCCCCCCTTGCCCAGCACGATGGCGCGCTGGGTGGGCCGCTCCACCATCACCTGCTGGTGAATCTCGACCGAGCCGTCGGGGCGTTCCTTGTACGCCTCCGTCTCCACCGCGCTGGCATAGGGGAGTTCGGCGTGGAGCTGGAGGAACAGCTGCTCGCGCGTCACCTCGGCCGCCAGCGCACGCTCGGTGGCGTCGGACACCTGATCCTCCGGATAATGCCAGGGGCCGGGCGGCATCAGGCCCGCCAGCGCGGCCTTCAGCTCCGGCACGCCGTCGCCCGTTTCGGCGGAGACGAACCAGGTCTCGGCGAAGGG
>Ga0325400_1000387_pt1 | contig 31649 bp, 16 predicted proteins | sample PopdelMetagenome_2_FD_205662 | JGI IMG/M metagenome (GOLD analysis project Ga0325400, IMG submission 205662) | Populus deltoides microbial communities from Bellville, Georgia, United States - Xylem-PdKOR-R1 | ecosystem: Host-associated > Plants > Phyllosphere > Stem > Wood/Secondary xylem...
AATAATAGATTTGAGGGAAGCCAAAATATAAATATAGAAAGTCAACCTCTGCTTTTATTTGTAAGGGAGGCCGACAGTCAACTATTAAAGAGAGGGGAGAGAATTTCTTCAAATTTTCATTTTTTTTTCTTTGAAATTGTGAGAAGATTTAGGGTTTAAGGAGTAGTAGAATTAGTTTACGAAGGAGAGAAACACCAAAACTCCAAATTAAAAGGGATTGAAGAGAGGGAAAGTGAGTTTAATGCGAGAAAACAATAGAAAAAAAATCAGCTTGTGAGAGAAAACAAAAGAAGAAAAAGAAGATGAGCAAAACATTTTGACTGGTTGCATTTCAAAGTTCAAATTATTGATTGGTATGGTATTTAGAACCCAAATATACATGTTAGAATATAATTTAATTGTTTTGGAGTAGGGGGAAAAATGGAATAGGGTTCTTGGGGAAGAATTAAAGGGAGAATGCAATGGTATGTGGCATTGAGTTAATCAGGATATTATGGGTTGTAATGGGTGTGAAAATATGGAAAAACACTGAAGAACTTATGATGGCATGTGTTATGGGTAGCTAGCCAAAGGAAAAGGAAAATAGAAAATCTCTTTGAATTGAATTAATGATGTAAATTGCATCATAATAAAGTCATGGTAGTGTAAGATGTGATTTAATGTTGGCTTGATAATTTATTCCATGGAAGTATTAAATGCAACCTTAAGATAAAATAGCCATAAGGAAAACAATTATGAGAATATGATAAATTGTTGATGAAATTTAGTATGAATGTATGTGTTATGTAATGGTGATAGTTGTGTGATTACGATGATTGAAATGTTATCTTTGATTTAAAAGAGGTATTATAATGTGAAATTAAAGGGAATTTCAAAAAAGGATAATGTTTCTTTTATATAAATTTCGGCCAATATTAGCAAAAAGAAAAAAGAGTTTTATTGATTTTAATGTTGTGATAGTTGTGTATAATTGTGTTGATAAAACATTTAATTTATGGATAAATAATGAAATTTGTATAACAATTAAAGAAAAATATTTATTTCATGATATGGAATGTATCATGAGGCAAATTGTTATATAATGGAACTTAGACATGGTTCCTAAATTTATGAAAAAATGATTGCAATGAATTAGTCTTGTATTGATAGTGGACACCTCGGTAACTAGACCATACAGCAAAGTAAATGCCAAGACATCACACAAAATAAGTAGGTGTTTTACACCTATATTTTGTAGTTTTTGCACTAGTAGAATTGTTAGATTTACTACCTTATGTTTTTGGTATTGGTATGGAAAATCGATAAACAAATGGAAAAGAAAAGAAATGAAATGAAATGGATGAAAAACCTGATTAACTGCTTCTAGTATAAAGGTTAATGATGTCAAAAAGTTCTTTAACATAAACATTATCAAATGATAAGTTAAAGTATCATAAAGGACTTAATTATCTATTTTGAGATTCGAAAAGCTAATGATATTAATTAGTTACATTGATAACGACATTTACTTGAACTTGATTAGTTGATCCCGGCAATGAAAACTAATGATGCTAATAAGGTTCATTAGCATCGGCATAACCACTCAGGGTATAAAGAAAAATAGATTTGATTAGTTATTTCTAGAAAATAGAAAAAGCTAATGATGTCAAGGTGAATACCTTGACATTAGCATGTTCCTTAAAGCTTTGATTAGCTATCTAGGAAAATGATAGCTAATGATACAATGAGCTAGTGTCAGAACTTTTTTAATTAACTATTTTTCAAATGATGATTAATGATATCTTTTGAATGGATATTAATATAAAGAAAATTATATAGGTTATGAATATCTAATGGTATGATGATGTCAACAAGGAAAGTTAATAAAAGAGAATAAATGTATGATATGAGATGTTTTATTTTCAAGTTGAAAAAAAAGAGGATTTAGTAATGATTTTCAATGTATTAATAATTATTAGTTGTTTAAATGGTTATATTTGAATGTTGTACTTTTCAATACGATATTACTTGTGCTAGGATTAATCTTACATTTTCTAACTTTTTTTTTAATATAGACTAGGTATATTATGCATATTTTGGGATTGTAATGTATTTCACTTAAATATATAGTGTTGATGTTATACTTTTGAATATTGATGTATGAATATAAATGTTTCTTTATATTTGTATTCCTATAAATTTTACATGCATATGATGATTTTTATTTTTCTTTAAAGTTTCATAATTACTATTGTGTATTAACATATGAGATAATGTGATATGGTGAGTATAATTGATGTGATTTGAGATTTGAGATGATTGGATCGAAAAATGAGATTGTGAATAGAAGTGAAACAAATCTTAGTTAATAAATAGAGATTTTTTAATATAGGGGAGACTTTACTAGAATTTTGATAGAAATAAAAAAAAAAATGATGTGATTTTCATGAACATGAATATGTGTTGTCTTGGTAATTGGGACTATTATAATTATTAAACTCAATCTAGCTCGACATGCAACATGGTAATCCGCTGACCTAGCCTCTCATTTAAGTTGAGTTTCAAATTAGACTAGATGAGAGTTAGTCTAATGTGACCTAACCAACCTAGCAGGTGCACCGACGACATGATTATCCTGGTTAAAACCTAATTTGGCTTTTTTTAAAATCAAAATAACATTGATTTAACAATATTTATTTTATAAAAAATATTTATTGAAATAACAATGTTTTAAATTGATTCGGGTCAATTTGGGACTTAACTAGTTTTACTAACTTTAATTTTAAAAATCTCTTTTTTATTTAATTATATAATAATAAAAATAGACAACAAATAAAATTATAGAGGATAAATATATTTTTTATGAAAATTATTTGTTTTGATTCAAGTAATTTTGTTTTTGCTTTGACAACAAAATGTTTATATATATATATATATATATATATATATATATATATATATATATTAGGAGCATAGTTCATTGAATGAAAAGCAATAACAATAAAAAAAAAACAATTTCAGAAAAAACTATAATGATTTGGACTGAAAATAAAAAAATTATATTTTTAATCAAAAACTTAAATTTCTTGCTCACGCATTTCTTTTTTATTTCGACAAAAATGTTTTTTTTTATATGAGAAGCATTGTTTTTTAAGTAAAAACATATAATTATAAAAGCAAGTTTCAATTAAAAATTTTAAAATTCATGAATCAATTATTTTCACACACCTATATGAAAATAATAAATTTGAAAAAATTATATAAAAAATAACGAAAATAGATTTTTTATTTTCATTCAATATTAATGATCAAATTATTTTAAAAATCCTGCAAATCATACTAATGCATAATTATCCATAAACAATTAATAATATTATCATAATAAAGTCATATTCTTCTTAAGAACAATGACACAATTTTTATTAGCAACATGGTTTTTTGAATAAAAGATAGCAACAATTAAAATAAAGATGAAAAATGTATTTCTTCCATTTAAACTTCATTTTCTTATTAAAACATTTCTTAATTACTTTTAATGAAAGAATAGTTTTTAATCAAAAGACTATTTTTAAAATAAAAACTTATCATGATCTCAAATGCAAGTTTTAATAAAAAAATATTAAAATAATATCTTAATATTTTATATGTGAATGAAAGCAAAAAAAATATTAATTAATGTGATAAAATCATGTCAAAAATATATTAAAAGGTTGTAACAATAGAAATTTTATTTTTGTTAAATATTCATGAGCAAATTTTTATTTTTATTTGTTTTGCACATAGGCATATAATAATTGAAAAGGAAATTGTTAACATTCTTACAAAAACTTATACTAATATCTAATAATTATGACATAATTGAAAAAACATTAAATATCATATTAAGTATTTTAGTTATAATCCATTTGAATCAAGATCTAAAAAATTAAAATTTTACAGAAAAAACTATAAAGAAAAGTCACGCTTTTAAGCTTAAGAGATTAGACCCAGGGGCGGAGTGAAGTGGAGGCAAGCAGGGGCCCGGGCCCTTGCAAGAATTGTTTTTTTTTTTTAGGGGTAAAACAAAAGTGTGAATTAATAGATATTAAAACTGTGGATACCTGCTGGGTGAAGAGAACAAAAGGCTGAAAAGAATGGTCCCATAGCCCACCAATTTTGTGTAATTAATTAATGGATTGTGATAAAAAAAAATGCCTACGTGGAAAGTAATAGGTTACAAAGTGATGGATTTGTTTATTGTCTTTTCTCTCCCTATAGACTAGAAAGTACAACCCTAATATAAATTATTACAAGTCCAACGCAGCCTATCAAAACAAAAACAAGAATAAAGATCCTAAAAAAAATTTTTGTACGGAAAGATTGTATCAGAGTATTATTTGATTTATTTCTCAGTAAACAAAACAAGGTACGTAATTGGATATTGATAACTTAAATTTAAAATATATTTTTATTTTGTTTTGAGATGTTTATTAAGAATTTAATAAGATTTTTTTTATAATTGTTTATTAACAATTGTTTTTTGAATTCTTGTTATAGTGATTTTTTTTTCTAATTGATTAGATATATTTTATTAGTTTGTTTTGATTATGCATGGATTTTTTTTTATGTTTTATTTTTAGCAGAGCCACCAAAATTATCAATTTTTTCTCACTATATATGTTTTGATTTTAGGTTGAACCATGAACAAAATAAGAAGAATTGATTTTTTTTTTGAAAAAAAAAGGAAAAATATTGACAACTCACAACCTAGTGAACCAACTCCAAATAATGTTGAAGTTATGGTTGAGCAGCCTCTATGTGCTTCAGTTTACAAAGAGCCTGCGCTGATTAGTGAGCAGCCTCTTACTAGAATCGATATTGCTCATTTAATTAGAGATCCAAGCAATCCTGGCTTATTTATGTGCCCAATCATCCAAAGTTAAAAAGCATGTAATCAATTGCTGATTTATGTCAAGGACTGGTTGAAACAGGAAAATCAACAATTTATCCACTAGTTGACAGGTTGATTCGGCTTATTTTGACTCTTCCTGTTTCGACAGCAACTACTGAACAAGCTTTCTCAGCGATGAAGATTGTTAAAACAAGACTTCGTAATCTGATGGAGGATGATTTTCTTACAAATTATTTGATTGTCTACATAGAAAAAGAAATTGCTGAAACATTCACAATTGATATGATAATCGATGATTTCTATTCTATGAAAGAACGACGAGCACAATTAAAATAAATATGTAAGAATCATTCTTTATTATTTTTTATTTTATTTCAAAGTTTATCAAACATAAATAATGCTTCGCTTTAGCTAATGTTTCTTTTATACTTTGTATGTTTATATTTGATAGGTATAAAGACCAACAACATTAAAGTGATGGATACATCATGAAGATGAAATTAACTTCATTGCTTTGACTGAATTCGGTATTGCTCCAAACCTTTTACCTTATACAAAGGTCTATATGTTTGTAATAAGTTATTTGAATAAAACTAAATAATGCAAGTTTTTTTTTTTACAACTCATGTATAATAAATGAAAATAAATATTATATATTATTATATTATTTTTGGCCACCCCTAACAAATAATCCTAGCTCTGCCCTGATTAGACCTGCATACTTGATCTAATAAGGAATATGCATGACAAGGACAGGCTTCCATGCTTGGCCTTCTTGTTTTTTTAATGTTTAAAGATAAGCAACACATTATTTGTCCTTTTACTTTGAAAAAAATATTAAGAAAATGACATGTTGTTTAATGATTCAAATTCTAACCACTAAAAAGATTGCTAGATAGTCGTGAGTCTAAGGTTTTTTGGAACCAAATATCTATTTTTATTCTATTTTCATCTAAAAATACTTTAATAATCCTAATAAATGAAGTATTAACCTGAAAGATTCTTCTAAATCGATCAAAAAACATAAAATTAAATCGAATAAAAAAATTATTTCTTAACATAATTTTACTATTTTATTGAGATGAAAATATAAAAACACTTTAGTAACACTTATCCTATCAAGAGAAACTCATTGCACTAAGGTTGATCTTTTTAGGTTCAGAATATAACCGATAAAATACTTTCTATCTCATTTTTTATTTTTAAGCAAGTCTTTTTCTCCTCTTAAATTTTAGCAATTATAACATAAAATAAATAAAAATTAGGATTAAAACTTGAAACCTTTAACAACCAGGGATAAAAAATAAAGAACTAAAGAGTTTAGAGACTACTATGTAGTTTTTCATGTTACATCATTTGAACTGAAACAAATTATACGTTAAATCATATCAATATAATATTAAAAAATAAAATTATAAAAAATCAGCAAACTTAATTATTCTAAAATAAAAAATTAATAATAATTAAAACCAAGCACTCCACGGGGCGGCTGAATGTAAAGCAAGTGTAAAAGAAACAGTAAAGGAGCTCTATTATAGACCTGTGTAATTGGTTGCTTAACTAGCCCAAAGCCTGTAGGATTCCGGCCCACAATTGTATCCTGGCCGTTCAAATCAAGTAACAAAGAGATAAAACAAAGGAAAGCCTAGGCGGTAGTCAATAAAAATAAAATGAGTGCCCTTTCCCCTTAAAACCTCCTTTTTCAAATTAAAACTCAACAGCACGACTTGACATATAAATTAATTCATTGTTGTTTGTTAGAAAATAATTTTTATAAAAGTAATTCTTTTAATTTTTAATAATATTATGAAAAAAAATTAAAAAATATTTTTTTAATATTTAGTTATGTCATAAAAAATAAATTAAAAAATAAATCATTAATGTTTTAATATTTTTTTCTTGGTTTATCTGAAGTATTTAGAACATTAAACCTAACTATTTAACCACTTATAATAATAAAAAAATAAGATACAAAAAGTATAATGGTGAAAAAAAATTTGTTATATCATATATTTATATATAATTTATTTTAGAATATATAACCATACATAATATTATAAATGGTTTTTCATCTATTATTGTAAACATGACACTTCAAAGTATCAAGTTCTTGCTAGTGATTCTAGTGTTGAAAATTAAATAATTTTTTTTTATTTTCTAGTGAATGATACCTAAACTCATTCAAGTGATATTGAACTCTACAAAAAAAAATGATTTCTTTTCAAATACTATTATTAACATTATTAATGTAATATTTACATAAAATAAAAATAAAACATATTACTATATTTATCTAATTTAGACATTTTAGATGCTTATTGCATATAATTAATATTTTATTTTATAATTCTATAAGACCATTAGATCTTGATAGTCCATCACCTATAACATTGTGAATTGTGTACACTTCATTCTAGCCAACTAAAATATATATAAACTTCAAATAAAAAATTATATCTCCTAAAATATTTTGTGTTGTTTTCTTTTTTAACCTCAAGACTTTTCTTAAATTTTAACAAGAACATTTATAGGAAGATAGGTATTATTAATTGCCGTTACACAATCCAATATAAATGTGAGAACAATAATGATAAACCTTTTCTTCTTAAAATTATTAATTAATTTATAAAAATATTAATATTGTTCTCAAACCTTAAAATATGGATAAATTTTTTGATTATTCATTATATCTATAAGAACCCTATCCTCTGAGTCTTTGATAAGGTGTTTGTAAAACTTAAGATCTCTCTTTAATACAATTCTAAAGTAATGATGGATAGTTTCATAGACTTATGGTAAACAACACTAATAAAACAAAATTTTGGGTTTCAGCCTATAATTTGTAAGAACACAATCACTTGCTCCTTAATAGACACATTTTGAGTTGATCATAATAAATCATGACTTGTAAAGAAGTCACACAAATGCTAAAATATAATTGGTTTCATACAAATTTGTTTGACACAGTGTCTATCACCTTGATTCAAGATGCTTTCTATATATAATTCTCTTTGATTATCTACATTTATATGTGGTTCTCTTGATATATATTTCTTTCTCGTTCAATAATATTTACCCCTTTAGCTAGTACGAATACAATTTCTCCCATATATGCTGCATGAATAGACTTACTATCCATAACAAGCAACTAAATTTTGTTTCAAAAACAAACGAGTAATTTTCATATGTAAAAAATCAAACCTGAAATTTCAAGAATTCAAATATCTGGAAAATTTGTAGATTCTTAAAACATAATTCCATAATTCGTTCAATTATATATATAAAAAAACAATGCAAAGATGTACGAATATATAACATTTCTTTTTGATGTAATTAATTAATGTATAAAAATATTAGTATTGTTCTTATACCTTAAAATAAGGATAAAATTTTCAATTATTTATTATATCTACAAGAACTATATCCTTGGGGTCTTTAATATGATGTCTGTATAACTTAAGAATTGCCTTTAATACAATTCTCAAGTAACGATAGATAGTTTTATCGGATTTATAGTAAATATCATTAATAAAATAAAATATTGGGTTTCGACCTGTAATTTATAAGAGCACAATCACTTGCTCCCTAATAGACACATTTTGATTTGATCGTAATATGTCTTGACTTGTGAGAAGGTCGCATAAATGCTAAAATATAATTGGTTTCATACGAGTTTGTTTGACGCATTGTCTATCACCTCAACTTAAAATATTATTTATATAGAATTCTCTTTGATCAGCTGTATTTATATATGATTCTTCTGGTATATAAGTTCTATTTTCTTTCTCGTTCAATAATAGTTACCCTTGTTGAGCTTTGGATAACATATTAATATTTTATGTATTTTGATGATAACGGTTAAAATAAAAATGGATTAATGATATGCTTGGATGAGATTAAGTTTAAATAGGTCTATATGAAGATCACATTAACAAGCATAAGGAATTGAATGAAGAAATTCATCAACAAATCCAAGATGCAAAACAAGTAAATACTTAGTTCTTAAGGATTTATTTTAATGCTTATTGTTAAATTTTTATATCTTACTCAGTAGAAAAGTAAAATAAACTTACACTTTCACATTGCATGCATACATAAGATTGATATACATTTGATTGGTTCAAGTTTCACCAGGTTTGAAACTGTAAAAATTGGTTTTTAAGCTGAACTGGTAGACCATTTGGGCATACCAAGTGAACCGGTTAACCATTGTTCATCCATGATGAACATTTAAGAATTTTGCAGGAACTAGTCTGCCACTTTAGTCTTCAGAGGCATTCCAACGATTATAAACGACTAGTTTCTTTTTGAAACATATATATAGCTCTCTTTTATGCAAAATTAAAGTGACATTTTAAACATACATGATATAGAAGTTATTCCAAAAGAAAATCAACTAGAAATCATCAATCCTAACATACTCTAAGTTGTGCTAAATTAAATCTTTATATTCTAGCATAAAAGTATATAGTCTTGCACTTATTACACATACACACCTTCAATCATCCTAACTGTTATTGAGTGAGTTATATAAATTATATTTTTTAATTGTACAATCTAATCTTTAATAGAGTAAATCTTGTTGTAAACAAATCTTAATTGTAAACACTTTAGAGTTTGGATAAACTCATGGCATTGGTGAGGTATTGTCACCAAGGGAAAAATCTTGAAGAGAAAACATCTTCAAGTAGTATAATTATTTGGTGTGGAGTCATCAAGGGTATTGTATCTTTCACTTGGATTAATAAAAAAGTACAATACTTAAGTACAATTGGTACTTGAGGTATGAATATAGGCTTGTTGAATCACGTTAAAAACCTAGTTTTCAATTTCTCTTCCTTTATCTCTTTACTTTAAGCACTTTAATTATATTGTTGATTATTGTGTCACGTATGCTTAGTGTGTTTATTTGAATTATTTGATATAATTAGTGGAACACTTAATTCACTCTTTTTAGGTGTTATTGTTACCTTAATCTTAGAACAACAACCTTTACAGCTAGAACAAACACAAGTGCACCCATATATGCTACATGAATAGACTTACTATCCATAACAAGCAAGTGAGATTTTTTTGAAATACAAACAAGTAATTTCCATATCTATAAAATTTGGAATTTCTGGAATTCAAAAATCTAAATAAATTACATATTCTTAAAATCCAATTCCATAATTCATTCAATTATATATATAAAAAAATAATGTAAAGATATGGGCATATATAACATTTCTTCTTGGTGTAATTAATTAATTAATCTATAAATATATTAGTATTTTTCTCGTACATTCAAATAAGGATAAAATCTTTGATTATTTATTATATCTATAAGAACCGTATCCTCTGAGTCTTTAAAAATGTATTTGTATAACTTAAGAACTGTCTTTAATACAATTCTAAAATAATGATGGATAGTTTCAATAAACCTATAGTAAATATAACTAACAAAACAAAATCTTGGGTTTCAACCTATATATTGAATAATCAAAGATTTTATCCGTATTTGCATGAATAGACTTACTATCCATATCAAGCAAATGGAATGTTTTGAAAAACAAACAAGTAATTTTCATATCTATAAAATTTAGAATTTCTAGAATTCAAAAATCTCAAAAAAAATTGCACAGTTTTAAAATGTAATTCTATAATTCCTTTAATTATATATATATATATATAAAAAAAATGTAGAGGTGTGGGCATATATAACATAACAAGAAATTAGGTAGGCAAACAATCTTTTCTTTATCCAACAAAATCAGAGTTGTTAGGGTTTCAAGATAAAATACCTGTAGGCAATCTCTAGCCTTCTAAATTTGAATGCATAATACAACTTTATAAGATAAAAAAATTAACGCACAACATTATTATAGAAAGTTTTAATGTGATAATCAATAAAACTCTTAAAATTCAAAACATGTTAATAAGTTTGATCCATAAAGTTAAAATTGAAGAAAAAGAACTCTAAAAATAGAAGAAATATATAGAGAAAATAATTACTTGCAATTTAATTTGGCTACGAAGCAAGTTGTTTTTGTTATAAATAGTAGTTGTTGATGTTTAATGGAAGTAAGTGAAGAAGAGTAAAAAAGAAAGGTGTATTCCTTTGCCAAAAAGAGAAAATTTTTTTTCTAGCAAAAAGATTTATTTTTTTAAGTTGATTGAAAACAAGTTTTCATTTTTCAACTTTTATAAAGTTTACCAAACCTAAGAAAATTTGGAAAGTGAAACAAACAAGGATAAATACGATTCTCTTTATTTAGAATGCAGAGAAAGAAAAAAAAGAAAAAAAAAAGAAGTATCATCAGATCTGGTTTGCCTTTTGTACCTTAGCTTTGTTAATTATATTACATTTAGCAGTCGATATTGTTGTGTTAATAAAAGATAACTTTAAGAATGAATGTGGTTAAGATAGAGGCACTCTTGTTGAGTTCTACACTTCTTGGTGACTAGTTTTTAAGTACTCTTTCCAATCATTCTAATTTTGATTAAGATAAGATTAATTTTGATTTGTTGATCTATAAATCTTTTATGATTCTCTAATTTTGATTAAAAACAATTTCAAAACAATTAATTAAAGAGACGTGTAAGACTTGAATAGTGAGTGATTTTTTATTTGAATTTTGAAATCTTAGGTGATATAATAATGACATTGAAGAAGAATGGAAATCAATATACATTGGGAAAATCTTACAATCAAATTAGCAGAAGCTTATGGATTTTGTTGGGGAGTAGAGCTAGATGTTCAGATTTGTTTTTTAGTTTTAACTAGATTAGTACTTATATTATGCTACGAGTCAGATTATTATTATTTTTACTTAAACAAATATCCAGATATTGTTAATGTGTTTTTTAGCAATTGTTTTTTTTTTTTTAACTATATGAGAATTGACTTAATGTGACTTAATCGACTTGACATATCAAAAGACAACATGGACAATCGATAAAAATATAGTTTGACTATAAAAAAATCAAGCAACATCTTATATATATATATATATATATATATATATATATATTGAAACGATAACATATTAGATCGACTCAGATGAACTTGAGTTAACCTGCCAAATCCGCTACCTAGGTCATGAGACTTTGATAACATATAGAAATCAAATAATAAAAAACTATTAAACTCAATTCTCAATTAACGCAATGCTGAAAAGATGAAATTAAAAATAAAACATTTCAACCCGGGTTAACTTATTAACTCTAGGTCATAAGATCAAGATAACTTTATAGAAAGCAAATTAAAGTTCGTGACAAAATGGTTAGAATTTCAAATCAATTTCTTTTGAGAAGGTCTATTATATATAGGGCAGGTTGCTAATTATACAAGGAAACCATAATAAATTTAGGAAGCTATACATGGTAAGTTAAATCTCCTTTCCTATTTATAAAAGTATACACAACCTATATAGTAAGCTATTAACAAGGCATAATTCATTGCTTTCTATTGACATCCCCTCAAATTGATGTGGGCTATCGATAAACATCGGTATATCTGAAAGAAAATTATATTATTGTTGTGTGAGAGCCTTGATAAAGATATTTGCCACTTGAAGATTGCTAGATATATGAGGAAGAGAGATAGTCTAAGCTTCAACCTTGATATGTTTATTGCATTCATGGAAGATAAGATTAGTTGAAATATGAATGACACTAGTATTATCCATATGCAGAAAAGTAGGACCACTTGGAGAGAAGCCAAGTTCAACCAATACCCTCGGAGCCAATATGTCTTATTACATGACCTTATATTTAGATTCAGTAAAAGACTTAGAAACACGATCTTGTTTCTTGATTTTTCAAGAAATAAGAGTCGGACCATGAAACATACACCAACCCGATGTAGAACGTCGAGTGTCACTATAATTATCATAATCAACATCATTATATTCTACAAGATCTAGTGAAGTACTTGCGGGATAGAAAAGTCCCTGCAAAGCTGTACTATGAACATAGCGAATGATTCGTCGAACTACAACTGTATGAAGGTGCCAAGAAGAAGTCATGAATTGACTAACTTGTTTGACTGCATAGGAAATATCAAGTCTAGTAATTGTAAGATAGACCAAGCTTCCAACTAGCATTCAATAGGCTACGAGGTCTAATAATAAGTCACCCTTTTCTTTACATAACTTGAGATTTAGTTCCATAAGAGTATTAAGAGTCATAGTCACCAAATCTTAGGCATACTTGTGTTGTGACAGAAAAATACCAAATGAACCAGCAGTAATTTCCAGACTACGAAAATATATAAGAGATCCCAGATCCTTTATGTGAAAAGAGTCTTGTAGATATTATTTTAATTGGGAGATCGGAACCAAATCAATACCCGTGATGATTATGTCATCAACATGCACCAAAAGAATGACAACCCTAATCTTAGTTTTGTGAAGAAACAATAATGCATCATACTTGCTTTTAAAAAAAAAAAGCAAACTTGATTAAGGTAAAAAAAAAAAAAAGCAAACTTAAGTAAGGTAGAAGTAAATTTCCCATACCATGCATGGGGAGCATGTTTAAGATCGTACAAGGAGCGACACAACTTACACACTGCAGAAGTAAGCGTGGAAAGTAAACCTATAGGAGGAAGCTTATAAACATCTTCCTTGAGATCCTCGTGAAGAAATATGTTCTTCACATTCATTTGGTGTAAACCCTAATTTTCAACAAGCAGTAATAGCCAACATTGTGCGAATGGTGGTCATTTTAGCCATTGGAGAAAACGTTTCCTCATATTTTACTCCATATTCTTGATTATTTTTTAGAGCTACTAAGTAAGTTTTATACCTATCCAAACTACCATTAGACTTAACTTTAATATAATAAACCCACTTACATCCAAGTATAATCACACTCATAGGACAATCCACCATGTCCAAAGTTTTATTAGCCTCAAGAGCAAATAGTTCCTCCTGCATAGCCTGTTGCCAACATTTTTTTTTTTACTACCAATGAGTAACCAGTAGGAATAGCAATAAAAAATAGAGTGGCTGACAATGTATAAGTAGTAGTACTTATCATATGTGACGAGAATCCATAACAGTTAGGAGGACCGGATGCTCTAAAGGAACGACGCAAAGTAGTAGGTGGCAAGATAGGAGTAGAAGGGGGCAGTACTGGAGGTATCCACTGGTATACCATCCCTGGTTTGAACCTTTCAACATGAGTACTAGAAACACTAAACTTGTCACCAAAAAAAGGTAAAAAAATAACAGAAGACTCTGCTGAGGTAGACATAGGAAAGAACCATTAATGAGTACTAGAAGCACTAAACTTGTCACTAAAAGAAGGTAAAAAAATTACAGAAGATTCTGCTGAGGAACACATAGGAAAGAACCATTATTTTTCAAGTAAGAGCACATTTCGTGAAACATGAATTCAATTAGAGTTTGAATCATAACATAAATATCTCTTTTGTGTGACATTATATTCTAAGAAGGCATAACAAATGGATTAGATGGAAATCTTGTTTCTATTTTACGAGCGAAGATGCATAAAACATATACACCTAAAGATGTGAAGATCTGTATAGGTAGGATTGTAATGATAAAGCCTAAAATATAGAGACTCAATATCTAAAGCTTGGGAAGGGAATCTATTTATGAGAAAGGTTGCTATGGTAAATGCTTCTACTTAAAATGTAGGAAGAACTAAAGACTCAATGAGCATGGTTTGGACAATATCTAAAAGATGATGATTCTTACGTTAAACTACTTAATAAGCATGGTTTGGACAAGAACGTTGAAAGATAATACCTTCAGTTTGTAATAAAGATCGAAACTCATGAGACATATATTCCCCACCTAAGTTGGACTGAAGAATTTTAACATAAGTTGAAGATTGAGTGTCAACAAGAGCCAAGAACAATTTAAACATATGAAAAACTTTTGATTTGTTTTGCAAGAAATACACCTATGTTTATTTGTTGTAGTCATCGATAAATGTTATGAAATATTTGTATTATGCATGAGAAATAACAAGACTAATTCCTTAGACATCACTATGAATGATCTCAAAATTATAGGTGGCTCTATGTCTTTTAAAAGGATAGGGTAAAGTCTTACTTTTGCCAAGTTTACAAGTTGTATAATCAGGAAATATAGTAGAAGAAGACTGCTCTTTATCATTCAATAAACCATTTTTCAATAAACATAATAGAACCATAAAATAAGGATGACCAAGGCATTTATGCCAGACTTCATATAACACTCTAGACTTATGAAAAAAGTAAAGATAGTATAGAGAAGGAAGGTAAGCTTCGTGGAATAGGTAGTTATAGGTAAAAGAGATGTCCAAGCTTAGACCTCTTCGCTATCAATTGCCCTGACATTTGATCCTGCACAACACAACCACCATAAGTAAAGTGTACATCATAATTTTGGTCCATAAGCTGGCTAACAGAAGCTAAATTCATAAAGAGTGTAGGTGAGACAATAACATCTTTAAAGGAAGAAGATATATCACTAATTGCCACAATAGGTAGAACACTACCATTGGCTATTTGAATATTTGAGAGCCATAATATTCTCTGACATTACTTAGACCATAGAGAGAATTGGTCGTATGATTAGATGCACTCGAGTCTAAAATCTAAAAGGGAGATGAAAAACTAATATCTTAAACACCCAATGCTAAAAATGCACTGACAATCATTTCTTGCAACCTTTCTCAAGTTAGAAAAGGTGTTGCAGGCTGTGAACCAACAGTAGAAGCTGCAGCAGTAGCGACAGATATAGCTACCTATAAGTCACCAATGACAACAACATGATAGGCTTTGTTGGAGCGTGAAGGTCAAATAGTACAGTCTTTAATAGTGTGCCCTTGCAGCTTTTAGTAATTACAGAATTTCTAAGGACAATTAGAGGCAATATGACCATATCTCTTCTAACTGTAGCACTATGTAGTGCTCATATCACGACTTTTCCCCTTGTCATGAGCAGCATAGGCAACCAAGACAGTATTAGAAACAATACGTGACTGATCCATAATATTTTGAGTATTGAGACGTTGTTTCTCACGCAAGAGTTCTCCAAAGCATGCCTACAAAGTTGGAACAAGATTTCTATTTAATAGAGAAGCACAAATAGCTTCAAAGTTAGGCCTCAATTTCATTAAAAATTGATCTCTTTGGTTGGTTTTATGCACGTGTTATATTGTTGCCAATCCTGCCTCCAATCCTTCTATAGAGACCGTGGTTGTAACAAAATCAAAATAATCATTCCACAAAATCAGAAAACTAGAGTAGTAGTCTTGAATTGATAAAACCCCTTGAGTATAGTTAGCAATGGCTAACTCATAGAAGCGTCTGACATTGTTGTCTTGCTTATAGACTTGCTTTAGATAATTCCACATAGCTTTTGTAGACCTATGAGGACACAAAGGAAGAATCAGATGTGTCTTCATAGAACCAAGAATCCTAGAAATGATTTGATTATCTTTGGCCTCCCAAACTGCCTTGTCGGCCACATAATCTTCGGCATTAGATCCCCCTTTATTAGTGTCATCTATATATCTTCACAACTCTTTACCTTTGAGAAAGGTCTCCAATTGAAACTCTTAAACAACATAATTTTTTCAGTGAATATGACACAAACATTATCTGACTTCTCTATAAGTATTAAGACTACGATTGAGAAAAACAAGACTAAGAGTTCTTAGAAAAATAGCTCTGATATCATGACAGAATGGTTAGAATTCTGAATCAATTTATTTTAAGAAGTTCTATATTATATATAGGGCAAGCTGCTAGTTATATAAGGAAACCATAGTGAATTTAAGAAGCTCATATGAAAAAAGTTTGTATTTGTCCCCATACTTTCCCTTTTTTTTTCTTAACATAGTCCCTCTATTTTTTTTAAATTATGTTTTTTGTCCTAAACTTCAGTTTACTTATTTCTCATATCCTAATTTGACAAAGGAGAGACAAAATCACTAAGAAACAGTGTAAGAAAGAGAAAGTCATTGGTACACAACATTTCAACCATGAAAGTTTTTTTTGTTATTGGTGTCAACCATATGCAGAAAGTTCCAATAAGTTGTTTTTTTCCTTTAATTTAGCTAGAAAAATAGATTGTAGGTTGAGAGATGAATTTTTCTTTTTTTTAGATAAATTTTGATTTGATTTATTGGTTTATTGACTTCATAATGATATTTATCAGGTGTTTTTGGTGAAAATAAGTCTAAAATTGTATTTTTGGGTGAAAAAAATACCTACATGATTTTTCAACCACTTACCTGGTGGTTGAAAATCTAGTTGAAAAACAATGTGTCATATCTTTACTTTTCAAACAAATATGAGTAGACGACATATCATCCACCCCTATTGCCAGCTAAAACAAAGAGCAATATGCTAAATGGATGGGCTTTGCCTTATAGGCTCGCGCACATGGCCTTTGCTTTTAATGGGATAGGCACGCGAGGCCACCCAGGCGCCTAACCCTTTTTAACTTTTGATTATTTTTATTTGATTAAAAATTAATTAGAATACATCAATTAAATGTATGTGTGGGATACCCGATATAACAAGTATTCAATTTTAATGAAGATTAATTAAAATGAATAAATAAAATAAAATTTTATGATTTTTTAATAAAATATCATTTAAGTTTTATTTGGTGTACGCATAAGATTGCAACATTTTTTTTCCTGAAATTAGCATGTGTTTTTTTTTGTGCTACCCTGAATAATCTTTTTTCTTTGATTTTATTCAATTTCTTTCCAATGTGTATTTATTTTTATTATCATTTGATTAAATAAAAATCTAATTCTAAAAAATAAAGTTATCAACGATCATATTCCAATATCATATATCTTGATTTATATCTATTTTTTAATTTTTCATTTTATTTATTTATTTTTTGCTTGGCTTTCAAATAAGATTATAACATTATTTTCTAATTTTAGTAGGCATTCTTTTTGTCTAACCCTATGAAATCTTTTTTTTCCCTTTAATTTTATTTGATCGCTTTTATGAGCTTAACCGTGTGTTCATTATTATTTGATTTAAAAAAATTGATTCCACTAAATAAATTTTAAAATGCAGCTGGGTTCATGAGTCATGTTGTGAGATTAAATATCTTGTTCTATATCTATCTCTCAATATTTCGGTTCAGTCTTTAGTTATATAGACCCCGTTTGTTTTTTCGTTTAAAAAGTGCTTTTAAAAAAAATTAAAATTTTATTTTATTTTTTTATTTACTTCAAATTAATTTTTTTTATATATTTTCAAATTATTTTGATGTGCTGATGTCAAAAAAATTTAAAAAAACAAAAAAAAAATTAATGTGTTTTCTAGCAAAAAAACACTTTAAAAAAAACCATTACCACATTCCCAAATACCTCATAATTAACAATTTGTTTTGTGTTTACTGACGCAAATAATTTTAGATTTATTTAAATTAAAGTTATACATCAACCTTTTGATTTATAATTATTTTTTTTTAAATTCAAAATATACATTGAAAATGCATACACATTTAAATTTTTGCGTTAATTTTTTTTTATATCTAATCCATAACTGAACACCGATCAAATAGCCAGTTACATCACTAAAATTGATTTTGGTATTTGAAACATCGTATTCATTATTGTTGGTGAACGTTTTTGCTTCAAATCTTATCTCAAAAATGCTTGCCAACTGTATGTGATACACACAAGACCGAGTAATTCACTGTCGGGAGAAAAGAACCTGGAGCTCACAACTGAAGGCATGAGGTGGAAATAATGGTGTGCCTTTTGACTTTAGGGCTCCTAGAAAGAATCATTCTTTCTTCTTTTCCCATTGGAAAGAGAAGGAATCCTATAAAGGGAATGAAAGGGAAACTGTTTGGTAGAATTATTAGTCTAATTAACCTCTCTTCAAGGGATACGTATTTGTTTTCCCGTAGAAAAGAGAGGGAATCCTATGAAGGGAAACCGTTTGGCAGTATGAACCCTAGAAGAGAGAATACTGCCAAACGGTTTCCCTTTTGTTTCACTTTATGTATATGATATCTAAAGTTGGAAGTCTGGATTCCATCTCCCTAAAGTAACAATACAATGAAAAGATGGTTTTTATTAGAAGAAAGGAACCTGGGAATATGAAGGAGACAACTAGCAAAGAAAGGTAGTCATTGCCTTGAAACAAGCTGGCTAAAAGGAATACTTCGTCGAAGAAGATGAGAAGAAATACGCTCTCTGTTACGGGCAGCATTTTCTAGTGCACACGAAGCCCTATCCCTGAGAAGCAAAGAAATTTGGTGTGATATTCTTGTAAGGAGTTTGTTGCAGCAATGGGATCGAACCAGAACCTTAGAGAGCTCCAATGGCTTCTTCAAATGATCAAATCCGAAAGCTTCAATCCTCAAAGCATTTCTTTCTACCTTTCTCACCGAACTTCAGGCTGTTACCAAGAAACAGAAAACTCTGTCAACATAAACATTTCAGAGGACAGCCTTTCATACTTCTCTAACATCCTCTCAGACCTAGGCACAGCAAAAAACATTCAATCATCTTTAACGAACCTGGAGTTTCATCGTGTAGAGTGGGGATTAGAACAGCTAGTATACCTTGGAATATTGCTTCAGAATAGCTCAAACATCAAGCAACTTGTGTTTCGGCTGAATAGATTCAATATAGAGTGCTTATCTGAGCTTTGTGAGGTCTTGAAGAGAAATAGAGTGATCAAAGAAATTATGATTTCTGAATCAGGTATAGGTCCAGTTGGGGCTGGCCTTATAGCTTCTGCTCTTAAGCTAAACGAGAGCTTGGAGGAGTTGCAGATATGGGAAGACTCAATTGGTTCGAAAGGTGCTGAGGAGCTCTCAAAGATGATTGAAGTGAACTCAACACTTAAACTTCTGACAATTTTTGATTCACACCCTATAACAGCGGCTTCACTTATATCAGCTGTTTTAGCAAGAAATAGGGCAATGGAGGTTCATGTCTGGAGTGGAGAAAATGGAGAGAGAAGTTCCAAGGTAGTGGAGTTTGTACCTGACAACAGCACACTTCGAATTTACAGGCTACACCTTTCAGGTTCTGTCAGGGTTGCTTGCTCTCTAGGATGGAACTCCACAGTGAAGTCATTTGACATGACTGGAGTCCGGCTGAAATCACGGTGGGCTAAGGAGTTTCGATGGGTTTTGGAACAAAATCGGAGCCTTAAGGAGGTAAGATTGTCAAAAACCAGCCTTAAGGACAAAGGGGTTGTGTATGTTGCTGCTGGACTCTTCAAGAATCAGTGTTTGGAAAGCTTGTATCTTGATGGAAACTGGTTCAGTGGAATAGGTGTAGAGCATTTGCTATGCCCTCTGAGCAGGTTCTCGGCCTTGCAATACCAAGCCAACATTACTCTCAAGTCTGTGACCTTTGGAGGAGGGAAAACAAAGATTGGAAGGGATGGGCTCGCATCAATCATACAGATGCTGACATCAAATGAGAGTGTGATTAAGTTGGGAATATATGATGATGAGAGCTTGGGAGCAGATGATTTTGTCAAAATTTTCAAGAGCTTAGAGAGGAATGCGACTTTGAGATATTTGTCATTGCAAGGTTGTAGAGGGGTTCGAGGAGACGTGGTACTCGATACAATAATGCAGACATTGCAGGTAAATCCTTGGATTGAAGACATTGATCTTGCGAGAACACCACTGCAGAATTCAGGGAAGGCTGATGGAATTTATCAAAGGTTAGGCCAGAATGGAAAGACTGAACTAGAAACAGATACAGATTTGTTCAAGGACATGCCACTCACTGAGCCAAAAAGCTGTAGGGTTTTCTTCTGTGGGCAAGAATATGCAGGTAAAGATCTGAGCCTCGAAATTACAATGTCCACATTGGTTTAGAGAACTGCATGTGTTTGTTTAACCTATATTTTACTAGAACTTGAAAGCAGAGTTTCTATTTGCAGGCAAGACTGCCCTTTGTAATTCAATATCTCAGAACTTCTCCTCCTCGAAGCTTCCCTACATAGACCAGGTTAGAAATCTAGTAAACCCAGTTGAACAGGCTGTTAGAACAAGCGGAATGAAGATAAAGACTTTCAGAGATGAAGGCACAAAGATATCAATATGGAATCTTGGTGGTCAGCATGATTTTTACTCCCTCCATGATCTCATGTTTCCAGGGCATGGGAGTGCATCATTCTTCCTGATCATATCCAGTTTATTCAGAAAGCCTAACAACCGAGAGCCAAAGACACCAGCAGAGATAGAAGAGGACCTGCAATATTGGCTCAGGTTCATTGTTTCCAACTCAAGAAGAGCACTCCAGCAATGCATGCTGCCCAATGTAACTATAGTTCTTACACATTTTGATAAAATCAATCAACCGTCACAAAACTTGCAGCTTGCAGTGAATTCAATTCAGAGAGTAAGAGACAAGTTTCAAGGGTTTATCGACTTCTATCCCACTGTATTCACAGTTGATGCGAGATCCTCTGCATCGGTCAGTAAACTCACTCATCATCTTCGGAAGACAAGCAAGACAATTCTCCAAAGAGTGCCCAGAGTTTATCAACTTTGCAATGACCTGATTCAAATTTTGTCAGACTGGAGAGCAGAGAATTACAACAAGCTTGCAATGAAGTGGAAAGAATTTGATGAGCTATGCCAAGTGAAGGTTCCACCACTGAGAATTCGATCAAGACATGATAATAAAGGGAAGGTGGAAATGAGGAGGAAGGCTGTTGCTATTTGCCTTCATCATATGGGTGAAGTGATATATTTTGACGAACTAGGCTTCCTGATCCTAGACTGTGATTGGTTCTGTAGTGATGTGCTTGGCCAACTAGTAAAATTAGATGTTAGAAAGCAAAGCTCCATGGAGAACGGATTCGTTAGCAGAAATGAAGTGGAGAAGATTCTGAGAGGAAGTTTGCATAGTCAAATTCCTGGAATGAGTTCAAAAGTACTTGAAAACATAGAGGCCGGTGACCTTGTGATGATGATGCTGAAACTAGAACTATGTTATGAACAAAACCCATCAGATCCAAACTCCCTGCTACTTATCCCCTCAATTCTTGAAGAAGGCAGAGGGAAACCCCAGAGATGGCAGTTAAGCACAGCTGACTGCGTTTATGCCGGGCGGCATCTTGAGTGTGATGATTCAAGCCACACATTTCTCACACCAGGCTTCTTTCCTCGTTTACAGGCAATCTCTCTTTCTTTTCTGGCCCCTCTACTTTATTTTATTGTTGCTTATGCTTTCATATAAAATTGAATGTATGCAAGAACAAGTGAAAATAAGCTTTACGCTGCATAGTTTTAGAGAATTCAACGCTACAAACTACAGACTCGTATTTTTCAGAATGAACTTTACTGGTGTTCTAAGCATACAAGTATCGTAATTTAAAAACTAAAGAAAACAAAGGACTCGTGTGAAGAGCAAGGGCATTTCATGGAGAATCAAACAACTTTAACCATAAAACTTTGAGTTGATGCTTCCATATCATCCTGCTTCTCTTCAACATATACCTTAAAGTACCAGAAAAAAAAATACATTCTGCAGCTAGCTTAAGTATCCAAGTTTATGTTAATTGCCATGTGAAAATAAACCCTAACGGGTGCTCCTTGTAGTCTTAAATGTTGCTTACTGGTTGAGCAGTTCTGTGATGTTTGAATGCTAGCCATAGCGTGGGATTATGAATGATACACATACCCGTACCATGAGATCCTTGTTTGATTGGCAAAGTCAATGAACTGCAATCTCTCTAATTTTCATTTGTTTGCAAATCCAGGTTCATCTTCATAACAGAATTATGGCACTAAGGAACCAACATGGAGCAACTTACAGTCTGGAGAAGTACCTCATCTCAATAAATATCAATGGGATCTTCATTAGGGTGGAACTTGGAGGACATTTAGGACACTACATTGATGTCCTTGCTTGCTCCACCAAGAACTTGACAGAAACCATTAGACTCACTCAGCAACTAATAATTCCAGCAATCCAGAGTTTCTGTAATGGATTCACCTTGACTGAAAACATCATGAGGCCTGAATGTGTGCAAAACTTGACACCCCCGAGGTATAGGAAAACCCAACATGTGTCTCTGCAGCAATTGAAGCAGGCACTGCTCTCAGTACCTGCAGAAAGCATGTATGATTATCAACACACTTGGGATCCAGTTTCAGACTCTGGAAGACCTGTTCTTAGACCTGGATTTGATTTGGCTCGGGACCTCCTGTCAGATGATGACTTCAGGGAAGTATTGCACCGTAGATATAATGACCTGTATAACCTTGCTGTGGAGTTGGATGTCCCGCCAGATAATCCAGATGGAGGAGATCACACAGGCAATGAACCTGAGAAAGTTGATCCAAGCTTTGCTGGAATCGCGAAGGGGGTAGAACAAGTGTTGCAGAGACTCAAGATCATTGAACAAGAGATAAAAGATTTGAAGCAGGAGATACAAGGACTGAAATACTATGAACACAGGCTCCTCATTGAACTTCATCGCAAAGTGAATTACCTTGTGAACTACAATATCCAAGTTGAAGAAAGGAAAGTGCCTAACATGTTCTTTTTTGTTAGAACAGAAAACTACTCGAGAAGATTGATCACCAACATGATTTCTGGAATGACTGCACTTCGGCTGCACATGTTATGTGAATTCAGGGGAGAAATGCATGTTGTTGAAGATCAGATTGGTTGTGAAATGATGCAGGTTGATAACATGGCAGTAAAGAGTTTGGCTCCATACATGAAGAAATTCATGAAATTGTTAACATTTGCTCTCAAGATAGGAGCCCATCTGGCAGCTGGAATGGGAGAGATGATACCAGATTTGAGCAGAGAAGTTTCCCATCTGTCCGGCTCTTCCCTTATGTACGGGGCAGCAGGAACAGTTGCTGCTGGAGCTGTAGGGGCTGCAGCTCTGGGGCGAATGCAAGGAAGTAGGAACAGAAGCAGGGCTGCAGAAAGCTCAAGAAACATTCAACAAGACGTAAAGGCAGCACAGCAGTGGGTGGTGGATTTTTTAAGGGACCGTAGGTGCTCGACTGGAAAGGATATTGCCGAGAAGTTTGGATTGTGGAGGGTTAGATACAGGGATGATGGGCAGATAGCATGGATCTGCAGGAGGCATATGGCCATAAGATGCAATGAAATAATTGAAGTACCTATTTGAAATTTGTTCAGAAGCCTGAAAGAATGGAAATGGAGTTTCTCATTCTTGTTTTTCTTCATCATCCATGCATGAGACGTTGTCTTGTTGAGTAAATTCCAGTTTATAGAAATTCTCTAATAAAATATTGGTTATTTAATGGTTATCCAGGCATGGGAAGCATAGTTTTAAAATCAGGCCGGTGGCCCGTCCGAACCAAGGCCCAAGTTCCGGATTTTGACTGGGTCACCAGGTCGGCCGGATCAGTTTTTTTTTTTTTAAATCAAAACGACGTCGTTTTACTAAAAAAAACAAAAGTCAACAGGTTTGCAACCGGGTCTTACCGGGTCAACCAGTCGGGTCACATCGAGTTTTTTCTTCCCCTTTTTTTTCTTTAACCCAGTCCGGTTCCAGCTTTGGATCAACTTGCCGCGCCGGATTGGATTTTAAAACTACAATGGGAAGAAATCACCTTGAAGCAACTATCCCTTCTATGTACCTTTTCATTTTAATATATTTCAAAACTATCATCCGTTACTAAAAATATCAAACTATCAATTACTTAGTTTCACTCATATTATAACTTATACTAACTCTTTCAATCCAATTTATCTTATTAAAACTATTTTATGTTTTTTTTAATGCATTTCTTTAATTTAAAAAATTTAAGTTCAAATAAAATTTTTTATACATCAAGAACTATGCGAATAAATAAATAGTTATAACAATATCTAAAAATAAAACTCGAAAAGTTAAGAGATAGATATAAATTAAAATATTTAATCTCAGAAAATGAGATATTTTTCCGGTTGTATTTGCTAAATTTATTTATTAATTTTTTTTATTCAAGCAAAAGATAATAGAAATAGAAACACAAATTAATTTGATTGAATAAAATAAAAAAGAGAAAATAACATCATGCAAAACTACACATATTAGAAATATTATCTGAAAATAATATTTTTTTTATTTTCAAAAATAAATTTTACCCATACAAAAAATAAAAAAATTATAGATAAATCAGAAAAACTCTTTAAATTTAAATGCATAACTAAAATGATAATCATCATTTAAAAGAGACTCTCCAAATAAAATAAAAAAGAGAAGGGATACTAATTTCAATATAAATTTAAAAAATGAGAGAAAAAACCATAAAAAATCATTAATTAAAAAAATAGACAAAAAGCAGCAAAGGCCAGGCACTCTAGAGCTCGCGCGACTGGGCCCTTCATTTTTATTTTTTTTTGCAGATTCCGGTCACTTTAGTGGTCGAAATATCAGGGCTTAAGTTTTTTTAATAAAAAACCCTATTTTTCAACCCATGTTTTACCAAAAACACCTATAAAACACTGTATGAATCATGATAAACCTATTTATGGCCTCAAAAACCTAAAAAATCGCTCCAAAAACTGATATCAATCAGAAATCAAAAATCAACTTGAACTAAGATTTGTTTTTTCATGAACTTCAAAGGTAAAAAAAAAGAAAAAAAAACAACTAATATAAACTCTCATCATCAAATAGAACTGTTTGACACAAATATCGTTTCTTTAGGTGGCCTAAATCGGTGTCAATGAAACTTTTTTCTCTCTATCGCTGAAATCCAGCAACCTCTCTCTCCTCTCTTAACCAGGGACTAAAAAATAAAATAAAATTTTGTATCAAAATTGAATTGGAAAGATATTGAGGTACTGAAATTGTATAATTTGTGTGTTTTTTAAAGTTTAAGGACCAAAGTGAATCTTTTATGAAATTTATGGCACGCCACCCATATTTGGTGTCTTTTTCATTTCAGTCCCTCTTCTTTCAATTTCACCATTTCATAAGAAATCAAAAGCAGTTAGTCTTCAATTAGAACTAAATCGTTGAAAAAAAGTTTGAGGACCATATTAAAAAAAAAATGTACAGCTCATCCACAGAATGTGTGAGAGAATGAACAATGGAGCCTTGCACAATGAAAAAAATCATACCTTTTAGAGTTATTCTGACACGATCCATGAAAATGTTGGATAAGAAAATTTAAATTATAGCGTAATTGTGCTTACTATCTAGTTTTACGACAATAATCATAATTTCCAATTCGATTGTTGGATTATGTTAAACGTTTACCTAAAGTTTCCTAGCATATGGTTATATGTTGGCGTAAAATTTCATGTTAATCGGAGTTCAAGAAGGCCTTGTGATATAAGTCATGATAGATTGTACGAGTTTTATTATTTACTTCATTTTAACTTGTAGACTTCCTATTTAATAAGGATCATTTCCCTACAAGAATATGATAGCTTATTTTGAAAATTTCCTAGTTTTACAGGGATATTTAATAGGCTGCAACATAATTTTCAAGTGTGATAAAGATTCATTAATGTTCCAAAATCCTTTTCTTATAAAGATTTCATATTTATCATAGCTAGCTACACAAGGAAAGAAAGGTCGATGATATTTAATGATAATTAACTTACCTTATAAAGTTTTTTAATCCTATATAGAAGGTTAAAGAAAGGTAATAAAGGTTTCTATGTTTTGAGATGATTATTTAAAGTTATAATTAATTATCTTAGACAAACAAGAAAACTAGAAGGGAGACAACTTAAGCAATTGATTCCCTAACTTGTCTTGGATAACTAAAGGTAGCAGCAAAGACTAGTGTTTCTAGGATGAAAATTTCATTCACAACATTATTTAAACTAGAAAAAATATCTATGTTAGGTTATTTTATTTAATTGGTGCAACAACTTTATTTTATGTGTTAGATTAGTTATTTTTATTATTTTCTTTATATTTGGGCTTAACTAACACACTTTGGGTTTATTATAAGTGGATAAATATTAACCCACAAGTTATGGGTCCATTAGAGTTATTTGTTGAACTATTATATAAAGTTTTTTTAGCTGAAATTTTCACCAAGCATGGATTTATAAAATAAACTAATGTTTTGCTTGAAGTAAACATGTTTTTTGTTATTATAAAGAAACTCGACTTATCAAGGTATAACTTATTTTATGGCGTCAATTCACAAATTCCAATACCTCTAGTTTTTAGTTACAAGTTAACTTTGAGTAAAGATTCTCAAACCTGATTTTTAGTTTTTTTAAAAAGATATCATCTTTGTTGAGATTGCTTACAAAGATTGCTTGACTAAATGATAAGTAAATAAGTAAATAGATACGCATAATTTTTTTTTAATATGTTTAAAAAATCAATAAAATAAATCATTTAAAAAAAATAATATTGTTGCCAGCATATTACATGATTTGGAAGAAAAGCCTGTCTAGTTTCCTAGGGGTGGCCACACTATCATGGTCTTTGACTATGGGGTATGGGATGAAGAAGAAGAAGACAATCAGTGTGAATGTGATTGATATTTTTTAACCCAATTGTGCAAGCCGAAAGCAAAATCATGGATGCTTTAGCCCTTATTTGACTTTTCAACTAAGATCAGTACCATGTATGTGACTTTGGGACCAATATGATTAGCTTATGATTTGGTGAGAATCAATTTCATAATAATTACGAGCTGAAGCAACATGGAGTAGAGTGAAAATGGAAGGGGAAATGTTCATGTATACATACCATCAGCAGTTGTTATGAAACAAAGGTAATAAAGCTTACAAATTCATGATTTTCCTTTCTGCTAAACATATCTCAACGTACAGAAGGAAACAACACACTACATGATACATTATTATACTTCACTATTATATTAGTATTAGTCACCATGCTAAAGCCTAAAATCACCTGTGTGTTTTCCTCTGAACTAGGAGAACTCAAAGCTCAGAAGAAAGCCCGACTCCCATAAAACACACGGGAACTTGTGTTCTTTGATGCCTGCATTTTCTGATCGGAGCTTGAACTTCCTGAACTGGTTGGTCCACTATCAATGTCCAGAGGAAGCTTCATCTTGGCCAGTGACTCTGTGAATTGTTGCATGCTTTTCATGTACATGTCTACTATGTCTTGCTGAACCACTTTGGACTCCTGCTCAATGTTGACTGTAGTAACAGGTTTTGCATTTTTCTCATTTGATGCTCCACCAGAGCAATCAGTCTCACCATCTCCGGCATTTGCACTCTCTCTCTCTTTATGGACCGAGACATGCTCCTGATTTGGTGTTTTTGAAGCCGCTGGGCTATCAGAGGTTTCTGAACTTGCAGCAGCGGAAGGTGAAGACACACCATTAGTTGACACACTGCTTGGAGGAGAATCAAGCTTTGGAACTTGAGTTGGATCAGAAGTGGCGGCTGAAATGCTTTCCATAACATGAACTCTGATTTCTGAACCGAGATTATTTTCAGCATTAGAAATGGCCAAGCTCTCAGAGGCTTCAGAATCCAGGCTAGAACATGAAATTCCAAAATACTCTGAGATCATCATCTGGTTTTCGTTCACAACCTTTGGATCCGGGAACTCAATCTTATCAAGCTCGCAAGGGAGTGATTCCTGTATCTCAGAATCCTGGATGGTTCCATTTGTAGCTAAAGCGGTGGGCATTGCTGGAATTTCCATTACCTCTGGTGAAGCTCCAACGTATGATAGAGACAATTGAACAAACCCTGCTGGAGAGTGGAACAAATCAGTTGAAGAAAGAGAGAACTCTTTCTCCAAATTCCCGTTATTGATTAGAACTTCAGACAACGGAACCAGAGCAAACCCTAATAGCTGATCCTCCAGATAATTCTTCACCCTACTCATCATGAATATCTCACATTTAAGGGAGGAATCAATAGTCTTAACATTAAGCTGCAGACGGTCGTTGAAGACAGGATTCCTCCCACCACCATTGATGATTTTGGTGGAGAATGTGTACTCAGGATCACTAGTCAAGCAAAACTTAGCATAAACATCTTGCTTGTGGTAAATGCATATGTTTTGGATGTCCCTGGCCTGGTGTACGTAAACCTCAACTATACCAATGAAGTCTTCTGGATGGCCTGCCACAGCCTCATGTCTGGGGAACTCAATTCCCTTGGATAAGTTGCCAGTACTCTGAACAGAACAATCAGATTTCTGCTTCTCTGGCTCAAAGACAACAGAGGTCTTGAATGGTGACACAACAGATTGAGGGGAATCCATAACTGCTTGAACAATAGACCTGGAAAGGCACAAAAATAATCAAAACTCAACCTTAAAATTAGAAAACAGAAGACCTATATTTGAAAAGACCTTAGACACTATGATTTTTAGTACTCTACATCCTGCAATAACAATCAATTCCAAAACTTATATCCCAAAATAAAAGATATTTGATATATTAAAACATCTTTTCTAACACCAAATCTGACCTAAAACAAAACACAAGTTCCCAAAATTCAGAGGCAAACGACAAAAGCAGGCCTTTCGCACGAACCAATTAAACCCCAAGACAAGATACAGCCAACTATCAAAACTCAGAAGCAAGGCAAACAGCTGAAGCCCCTAGCTTGAGCTGATGCGAACATAAAAATTCTCAAACCCAAAAGACAACCCTAAACTTCAACAGGAACAACTTCAGAACCCCAAACCCAACCTTAAAATTAACAAAATCTAAGTCGATTTAACTCATAATCATCAAAACCCAGAAACCAAAAAGCCCCCACAAATGAGACCTTGCACATGGACTACTAAAAAAAAGCAGAAACCCTACTAAGAACCAATAAACAAACCTAGAAACCAAAATCCAGAAAGAGCAGCAGTCAATCCCAACTCTCAAAGACCCAAAAGCCAAAAACCGTGAAAAATGAGAATTTGCAGTGGAACTACTGCTATCTTGACTCCCTGAACTGAAAAGTAATAAAGACCAATCAACAGTTATGCCACATAACCAGATTCCAATAAAGCTAGCAACGTTTTCCACACGAAACTGGAATCCAAGAGAGTGAAACAGGGAAAGCAAGAAAAAAGCTCTCCCATTCAAAGCCAAAACAAGCCATGACAAACTAAAAGCCAAAGATAGCACAGTTACCTAGGTTCATCACCGCAAAATTCGCAAACAAAACCCACTAAAATTCTGCACGAAACCCTTCTGAAAAGCCCGAGAAAGTAAGAAAAGAAAAGAAACTAACAAGAAAATCAAATAAAAAACCCACCTTTAGCTTTAGCAACAAAGTCAAAATGAAGTGAGGGTGCGCAATGCAAGATATGGCCAAAACCCAGTTGATAATTGGAGGTGCTTTTGGTTTTGCTGTTCAAGTGAAAGCTGGTGCTCATAATAAGCTAGGGATAAAATCTAGTACTATAATATTACTCTCTCTTTTCTTTTGGATGCTGATACATAAAGTACAAGGAAAAAAAAAAAACTCCAACAAAATACAATCTCCTTCTCAAACAGAAATTAACAATGCATCTCGCTGGGCTACCCTTACAGTTGGAGTTGTGTGTAATATATATATGCCATCTTATCTGATCAGTAGTCGTAGCAATACCAATACAGTCTCTCTCTCTCTTTTTACTTTTAAGATTTTAGAGATAATATTTAATAAGATTTTATAAATACGTTAAATTGGCCTGAAGGTGTACTTTAAAATTATATATATAAAAAATAAATTTAGATAACACACATTTAGTGATGATGATTTTCTATTCGTTTTAGTTTTTTTATATATATATATATATATATAAAAAATAAACCGGGTTTTTTTATAAAACTAAAATTAATTCAAACTGACCGGTTCCTGTTTGGTTTAGTTTGCTCGATTTTTTTCGATTTGACTTGATTTTTTTCTGATTTAACTCGGTTTTTTTTTGTTTGGCTAAGTTTTTTTCCTGTTTGACTGGGTTTTTCGATTTGGTTCAGTTTTTTACCAGTTTGATTCGTTTTTTACCGGTTTTGCTCGGATTTTTTAGTTTGAATTCGGTTCGGTTTGGTTTTTTCAATTTTAAACTAATAAAATCAAAATTAAATTCAATCAATTAATTTTTTAAAAGTTTTAATCAATTTAATTTTTTTTAATTTAATCAATTTTTCAGTTTTTTCCACGATATCTGAGGATGAGAATGGATCTATCATCTTACAAAAAAGAAAAATACGGGTAGAATACACTGTAATTAGTACGCTGTAGAGAGACATCGCCCCACGCGTTGGCAAGAAAGGACCAATGACAAGAGAGATGAGTGCGTTTGTTTAGGTAGGGACAGATTCACACATACACACACAAGCCTTTTTACTGTTCCAACTGTTCACTTCTGTCATCTTGTCAGTCTGCGCTTTTTTTTTCTCTCTCTCCCTTTTTGACTTTTTTGCTCTCATCACAACGGTCTATCCTTCATGCCTGATTCTATAATAATTATTAATTCGGATACGACATCATTATTTTTTGAAGAGTTTAACGTCATGTTTAAATAGCTTTGTTGCTTTCATTATTCCCTGAATTTGAATTTAGGATTATTAATTAGAAGTTTTTTAAATAATTATTTTTTAAAAATAAATTTTTAAAAAATAAATTATTTTTTAATACTTGATAATATAATAAAAAATAAATTGAAAAATATTTTTTAATATTTAATTATATCATAAAAAATAAGCTGAAAAATAACTTATTAATATTTTATTTTCTTAAGTTTATTAAAATAATGAGAAATAAATCTTACAGATTAAAAAATTGAATGAGGATGAAATTGAAAAAAATATAATTTCATAAATTATCTCAAATAAAATAAATAATAATCAAAATAATAGAAATCAAATCTAAAAAATAAAATAAAAATGAAAGATGAAGA
>Ga0325400_1000388_pt1 | contig 31568 bp, 11 predicted proteins | sample PopdelMetagenome_2_FD_205662 | JGI IMG/M metagenome (GOLD analysis project Ga0325400, IMG submission 205662) | Populus deltoides microbial communities from Bellville, Georgia, United States - Xylem-PdKOR-R1 | ecosystem: Host-associated > Plants > Phyllosphere > Stem > Wood/Secondary xylem...
TGAACGAGGAAATGTTTTTTAATAAATATAATAAAATCATGCTATAAATTTATTCAGGTTTTAAGAGAAAACTTTATTTTCATTAAATATTCATGATATTTATTTTTTGGCATATTAGGTACATATTCGTTAAGTTTAAATTTCAATTTTATAAGGCTAAAATTGATAAACCTCAATGAACCATTTCAAATTAATAAAAAAAATATTATAAGAAAATATTTTCCATTCTAACCTAATAACCCTAGCAACCGCCCTCTCCAGAGACATAGACATGCTACACCTCAGTTCTCACAGCCTCCCACGATAACACTCACAAGTCACAAGTCCACACTCAATTCTTCGTTCTTCAATCTTCATTTTGTAATCTTCTTCACCATATCTAAGCAAATCAACCACCCCCCATCTAAGTTCTCACACGCCACATCCAACCTTTCAATCTTCATTTTTTAATTTAAAAGGTGGATATTCCAAGCACAGCGCCACGGATTAGAGGCAGCGGCACAGCAATAATAAATAAATCTGTATGATTATAGTTTAAAATGCTTTTTATTTGTATTTAAAAAATGTTTGATAATAATTGTGATTTAAAATATTTTTATTTAAAAATATATTAAAATAATATATTTTTTATTTTTAAAAATTATTTTTAAAATCAACATATTAAAACTATCTAAAATTATATATAAAAAAAATTTATAAAACAAAATCAACGCGCTCAAGTACCTGTTCTGTGCTGCGCGTTCAAGTCCTGTTCTGTGTTGTGAGATGACAGAGACGAAAATATTACATTATACCCTCTGAGAAAACTAATCTAGTGTAATTACTGGCATACCCCTCTATCTGTATCATTTAATCTTAAAAAAGAATTCGCTACCTTCAACTGAAGGATAATTCTGTATTCTCGCTATTGAGCGGTCATGAGTCATTTTCATTGTTTATTGAAAAAAGAATACCCTACCATGCTTCGCCTCAAAAGCATTCACAATGCAAAACTTTAACTTTTTTACTATTATTATTATTACATGTGTCAAATTACGGTTGCGCTATTGACAATTGTATATGTCATAACTTATTTATATTAAATTTTAAAAATATATTTTAAAGGTTCTTTACAGTTTTTTAATATTCAATTTTTTTGAAATATATATAAAAATAATATTTTTAAAAGTAATAAAACATAATTGGAGCATTAAGTAATACTTTAAAATACGTGTAGAAAATATTGTAGCTTTTCCATATTTTTTTTTCATTTTGTTATTTTTTTTATTTTTTGTTTTTCCCCCTATTTTTTTTTTGTTTTTCTCCTTCTTTTAGGTTTTACATTTTTTTTCTTTTTTTCCTAAGATTTTTTTATTCTTCTTTTATATTCTTTTTCTTTGTGTTTTTTTTTCAAAATTATCTTTGTCAATTTCTTTTTAATATTGAACTAGTTGAGAATTTAGTTTTGTAATTTTTTTCTTTAAAACATTATGGATTGCTACAATATTTCCTTACATGATTTTTGTTTTGCTACAATGTTTCCCCACATGTTTTTTTTCAAAATTATCTTTGTCGAATTTTTTTTAATATTGAGCTGGTTGAGAATTTAACTTTAACGTTCCCCATATTTATTTATTTTTATTTTTTTCATTTTATTTTTTGCTTTTTTTTCAAAATTGCCTGCTTCTTTTTTTATTTTTTGTGTTTTTTTTTAAATTATTTTTATTAATTTTATTTTTTAATATTAATTTAGTTTGTAGTTTTTTTAAAAAATACTAAAGATTCTACAGTATTTATTTCTATACATGGTCTTTTTTATTTATTTTTTTAGAATTGTCTTTGACGAATCATAGTATTCATATTGGTTTCTGATTGTTTGAATTCGTCTTCTTCCTTCTTATAGTGCTAGATCCACTCATTGTTTTCTTTTTCTTTTTTTATTTGTTGCTTTTACTCCTTCCCCAGCCAAATTGTCTCATTTTTTTCTCCACTTTGGATTTTCCTCCTTGCTTTATATCGTGCTGATCACTAATCGATTTTTTTACCCTCTTTTTTTAATTGCTGTTTAAAAAAAAACTATAAATTATATTTTATTTTTAATTAAGGTTTTTTTAATAAAAAATGCATGCAAAATGTTAATTAAATTAACATTTTAAAACTATTATCAAGGCAAGAAGCAATTTCAATGTTTCATGTAATAATAGAATTTGATTTATTTAAAATAAGTTTGTCCAGGTATTGAACTACGTACAATTAATGCAGGTATTAGACAATTGAAGAGTTAATTTATAATTAAAAACAAGGTAGGTACTCTTTCCGTTTTAGTGATTTGGTTTCTTGAGATTTTAGATACATGAAAAAGATGGTCCCTCTTTTCCATTCTATTGGAAACTTCCATTAAATTATGTCTAAAACATTAGCTTAAAGAGGACACGTTACACATATATAGTTAAGTTGACCAAAATTTGATGGTTGATAATTAATTTCAATCAAAATTAATCACAAAAGGAGAGCTAATAAGCTCGTAAATTCATGTTGTGGTCTCTTGATGGTTTCTAAGAGGTCGTGATTAACAGACCACGGGTACAATTTCTAGCAAAGCTAAGAACACATAACTTGCTTACACCCAATTCAAGAGGAGACTAAAGTTCACCCTTTGTCCTTGCTGTGATGGTTAGATTAATTTTCTATTAACAAATATTTTTTCATAATTTCAAATCTTAATGAACTAATTGTATTTTTAAAGCTATAGGGGTTCGATGTGACTCAATCCTTAAACCACAGTGAGCTTCAGTGACCAAAAAACGGCATGTTGTCGAGGTATGGCTCATGGAGTCTGGTAGTGTTGAATCTTGGACCAAGATGCTCGTGAAAGAGAACATATTGAGCTCGAGTGATTAGCTTGGTCTTGAAGAGATACAACCATCAGAGAATGGGGATATTTTGTCGCATAATTATAGAAAAGAATGTGACGCAAAAATGGACTCTCGAATGCAGTCAAATATTCATCTACTTGCTCTCGATCCAAGTTTCTCTTCACTTAAAGATGTGGTTGCAGATGGCTTAAAAGGTTTTAAATGCAGGAGCAAGTTAATTAGCTAGATGCCAAAATATGGTTTTAGATCTTCCCATTCATGAATTATCCAAGTAGTGCATATTTATACAATTCTCTAATTTTGTTATTTGTTTAATCATATTTTGTGTGATGATGATGGATTCTTAGGTTGCAAGCTGCTGTTTTCATATTAGCCTATTTGGCATGCCTGTAATTCATGTTTTGCTTCTTGCCCACAATTGAATTAAGAAATTTACCAAATATTTTCTACTTAGTTTCTTCTAAGGTACTAAGGAAAAGAAAAATCAATTCAATTCCTACTTCTCTCTTGTTTTACATAGCAGGATACAAATATTACATCCACCTTCGATCAAAGATGGAACATAGGTTTATTTCATAGTTATAGAATCCAGCCTAGCTTAATAAAATAATAGGTTGATCCGCCCAACTTGTGATTCGAATCTTAAGCCCGATCAAACCCATGTAGGTCTTATAACTATGATTTATTTTAAAATGGATAAGAAAAATGGTGAAGCGATCTTGGAAGAATTAAAAAAAAAAAGATCGTGCTGAAGTTAGATTTCACTATTTAGTTATTATTAGTTGATTTTCTATGTGTTGTCGTTGGGAGTATTTCAACCAGGTTATCTAACTAGTTGAGCTTGGTGAGTTAACATGCTTACCCGCTGACTTGGCCTCTAAACCTAATCGAGTTTTAAATGAAATTGGATGAGAGTTCACTTTGTAAACCTCTACTCTAAAAATTGATAAATTAGTGTTAAACAAGATAATTTTTAATTGAAAAATGGTAAATTAAGAGAAAAAATTGCCATGATTTGAATGAAAATATCTAGTTAATTAGTTTAAATCCCAGATGAAATAAAATAATAAAACGATACTTGAAATGTTAGTCCTAGAATAAATCATGTAAATTCCTGAACCGAGAGAAAATAATTATTTATTAGAAAATTTTTGTAAATAAGGTGAAAATCCTTAGAAAAATATAATAGAACTCCAAATAAATAAATGTTTAAATTTGCACGCGAATAATACCTATTATCGGTGTAAACACATGTTCTATAGCGTACTTTCTACTGAAAACGGTGGGAGAAATTCTAAAGAAAAATTGTTATGATTGGGGTAAAACACCCTAAAAGAGCATTACTAATACTGGAATAAATAAAAATAAATTATGTAAAAGACATTTCATGATCGGAGGTTTTTACGGAAACTATCTTTGTTGTAAACCAAAAGGGTTGTAGTTTTGTAATTATACAAAGCCAAAAAAATTCTAAAATTAAATTTTAGAGTTCATGTAAATTTTTTGGAAATGTTTATTTTGTTAAAATTTTAGTTGTGTGATATGAAAATGGTATGAATGATAACAAATCGAATGAGAATTTGAAAACAAAAACATGGATTTTTGAACTAGTATGGCAGGCCATATGTGTTACATTTAGGGGGCTGAGGGAACTTGTGTTGTTGTAAAAAATTGTTGTATTATTTGAATCGTGAAAGGTTAATTGATATATGTAGGGTTGTTTGGTGGGGTTTTTTCAGGAGGGTGTATGATTTTTATGGTGGATCTATGTTGTACGGAAAATAGAAGAGGAAGGAGAAAGCTTAGGGTTCTTTACAAGAAAATAATTGTAATGGATTGAATTGGTTGTGGTAAGGGGTCCTAAACAATTCATTGCATGTATAAGTGAATTTTCATGATTGGATTGAAATATCTCAATTCTTAAACTTTGGGGTTTATGATATTTTTTGTATTTAAGTGTTGGGTTACTTATATGATATTAATGAATTCAAAGTGAAGATTGAATAAAAACAATGACCATTAGTTTGGACTTGAGGGAATTTTGAGAATTTATATAATTGTGAAATAATAGGTGAAATTAATTTGTGTTGAAGTAAACGAGTTGATTAATTAAACGAGTTGATTACATGAAATTCATAGTAGTAGGAATGATTGAAGGCATGGGAAATTTTTTGGAATATTGTGTTAATTAATAGAGGTGTGAGTTAAATATATAGTAAGTAGGGTGAAATTTGGATTTATGTAGGATTGGATACTTATGGTAATGTTTTTGGAAAATGTAGGAATGAGAAATACTAAGTTTGTTGTGGTTAGGATGATTATTGACTAAATTAGGTTGCTTGAGATGTTTTACTGATGTTAGAATTGCTTGGGTGTTGTGTTGAACATTTTAATGAGGATTGCTAAGAATTTAATTATTTTTGTTATATATTGGAATATTTGAATTTTTTTAATGAGGCTAAAACTGGGGGAAATTGGTAATGTGATTATATTAAAATTGTTTTAGGTGTTTAAGTGGGAAATTTTTTTTCAATAATGCATTACTTTATTATTTTAACAAAAACATGTTTTTTAAATATAAACACTATCTTTAAATAAAAATAACAATAGGTTTTTTTTAAAATAAAATAGTATTTAAATATTTGTACTATGGAATTTTTTTAATAAATATAATAAAATCATGCTAAAAATTTATTTAAAGTTTAAGCAAAATCTTTATTTTCATTAAATATTCATGATATATTTTTTTTGGCATATTAGGTATATATTTTTTTAAAAAAAAAACTGTTAACGGTTTTTATCTATTCACGATAGAAATATATAAAAAAATCTCATAAAATAAATATTATCAGGTATATAATTGTTAACAAAAACTCATAAAATTATTTAATAACAATGACAAAATTAAATAATAACTTAAATAAAATGCTAAGTTTTTTTTTTCTAACGCATTTCAACCAAATATTAAAAAAATGAAAAAAAAATAGAAAGGGGAAACGCGGGACCTCACAGTTCACAGGGAAACAATGATCCTTTTAGGTTTTTGTTAATAATTAATAATTTTCAATTCTCTCATTATGTAAATTTCAGCTCTCCCTCACCCCAAGCACGCTGCAGACATCCCGCCTCTCTCACCACCAACGGTGATCTCTCCCTCCTATAACAGTCACTGCACAGCCTCTCTTCTTTTTTATCGTGCTCGATCCACTACTTGTTTATATTATTATTATTATTATTATTTATTTGTAGCTTTTACTCCTTCCCCAGCCAAATTGTCTCACTTTTTTCTCTACTTTGGATTTTATTATTTAAAAATAGAGTTTCCCTTTCCTTTATATCGTGCCGATCCACTGATTGATTTTTGATTTTCTGTTTTTCAATTTGTTCATTTAAAAGTGAGGTTGTCAATTATTATAATAATAAATTTTAATTCCAGAATATGTTAGTTTAGTGTGTATATATAAACTAAAAATGAAAGAGGGTAAAAATAGGGCAAATTATTATAGATCATGAAATTGAATTGAAGCAGTGAATTTATTATAGTTATGATGCCTGGTAGATGTAAATATATTTTTTAATTAAAAATATATTAAAATAATTTTTTATTTTGACTTCAAAATGATAAAATAAAAAAAAACACGAAAACAATTTAAATAACAGATTAAATCATATTACCAAACAATACAAATTAAAGTAGTCTCCATAGGCCAATCCCCAGCCCTTTTAATTTTATGTAATAAAATTTGTTTAGTTTAAAATAAGTTATCTTTTTAAACTGATTTTCCTATTAAATAAATTACTCCAAATACGTTAATAAATATTAATTAATTAAGGCAGAAAGAGAAATCACCATCCATTAAAAATTGATAAATAATGGAAAGGGAAGTCAACAACATATAATAAACCACAATTTTTTTGTTGAAGGTAGCGAGAGAGATGTTAGATGGTGAAGATAAAATAGAGTACCAAGAACTCGGGAGCTTCTACATACTTTAAATAGGCATTTTGGATTATTTTCTTTTTCTTAAAGCAAGTATTCAAACAATATATTACAGATAACGTTACCAAGTTGCGGCCATACTAGTAAAAATAGCACTTGTAATTTCAATCACACCACGCAATTATATATATATATATATATAGACTACAGTCTTTCATCAACCGTAATTCTCTTCAATGGCTCGGTATGGTTACACTGGCAACTCATTTGGCTCTTGGCCGTGGCGAAGGCGAACTGCATTGTATAGCGATTCACACAATTTTGACAATTCCTCACGTAAAGTATATGTTACCCATATAAAGAACAACACCCATGCCGAAAGAAGAAACCACCAAATTTTTGGGACGCAGATTATGAGTAGTAGAGTAAGGGCAAGAGCTCTCGCCAGTTGACCGCTGCCGGCAGCAATTGATTTGAAGTGGCCAGCTTCAAGTATATCTTCAAATGCACTGCATACAACATGGACGAGCACAGCAACAACAGCCATGATTATGATAGCATCGTTTATAATAGATGAAGTGAGAATTTCGGGTTTCAATTGGATAATGGTGGCAAGTACTCCAGTAGCAGGGAGAAACCATCCATGTCTGCCCATTCCCCTATCAAATTAAAAACGAACTGTTTGAGACCACATAAACAAGTAATGCATGTACAAAGTTTAACCAAAAGAGTGATCAGCATGAAAATAAATGCTGCAACTACTTGCAGTGTTTGTTTTGAGGAGAAGGGAAGGGGGGAAGTGGGGAAGGGAGGGGTGGGACTGGAACCCTTCACCATGCATGCCACATGATCCGTGCCAAACAAAAGCCCATAAACCAGCTCAAGTCGATTCAAAGAATGAAAGCCACTTACTCTGATTTTATCCCATATGCCACTGCAACTTAATGCAGTTGCAGAGCATGCATGAAGCATCTACCATGCCATAGTACTGCCAAACTCACATTCACTTCTACCCAAATGTAAAATTTGGGCATTATTGTTTCAAGTAAAAGATCAAAATAATCTTACAAGAGATCTATGTACCAGCTGCAAGGGTTGAAGAGAGGAGCTGTGGTTTGCCAAAACTCATTGATCATGACACAAGAAGCAGAAAAGAGATGGGTTTGTGAAAGCGCCTAAAGGCAATGGGTTGTTTAAGGGTAAAATTCTTACCGTTTGTAAGTCGTTTAAGGAATTCTTGACCAAATTGCAACCTGTTTGGATGTTAGTGAATATTGCAAACGTGCCTTGTAATTCTACGAGGACAGCAACCAGATATGCAGTGTTTTGTCACAAGAATTTCCAGCTCCAAGGAGGAGATGCTAAGATTCATATGACAGGTGCTGAGTCAGGAATGGAGGATAACACTGGACCAGAATCAATGACAAGGACAGGGTTGCAGGAGATGCTAAGATTCATATGACAGGTGCCGAGTCAGGAATGGGGGATAACATTGGACAAGCATCAATAACAAGGAGCCAAGGGGTTACATCCTAGTCATATATGTCATAGCAGTTCTTATAAAATGTTTGTTAAGAGGGTTAGTAGTTTGTTTGGGTAGCAGGGATAAACAGTTAGTTCAAGTGGGTGAACATGTGTTTGTGTAAGATGGTGCTTGAGAGTGTGGTAGAGGTTGCTATTCAAAATGCTTTATGCTTGGAAATGCATTAAAATAATGTTTATTTTATATTTTTTAAAATTTATTTTTAACATCAGCACATCAAAATAACCCAAAAATACTAAAAAATTATTTTGAAGCAAATAAATTTCAAATTTTAACAAAAAGCAGGTTTAACCTCAATGCCAAACAGACAGGAAGCAAAGATAAAATTCTTTTCATTCTGGAGCATTATGAGTTCTTTTTTAATTCTTTGTAATTATTCTATTTCTTTAAAAAAAGCTTTTTTAGATCTCATCTTTCCTTCTCTCAGTTTTTTCTTCAAACACTTCACCTACCTCACATATTCCGTCAAATACTTGATTGTATCAATCCTTCTCTGCTCTTCTATCTCTGGATAGTCCAACTAATGAACTTAATTCTAGATTTTCAATTGTATTGTTCACTCTATTTAGAAAGTAAATTGTGATAGCAAAAATCACTCTTGTAAACCTTTGAGAGCTAGATATAAACTCTTGGAATTGGCGAGGTATTGTCACCAATAAAAAATTCTTGAGGGCATATCAGGAGATAAACGGCTAGTTTGGGTAGAGTTATAATCAGGAGATAAACAGTTAGTTCATGTGGGTGAGCTTGTGTTTGTGTAAATAGAAAGCAAAAATAAAATTCTTGTCATTCTGGAGCATTATGATTTCTTACTTAATTCTATGTAATTGTTCTATTTCTTTAATAAAGCTTCTTTTTTATATTTCTTTCCTGCTCAGTCTTTTCTTCAAACACTACACCAAAAAACCTTACATATTCCATCAGACTTGATTTACAAACTGTATAGCAAAATTTCTGTTCAGGGAAGCTTCCCATCTGAATAATTTAGAGAGGGATACCTATAAGAAATCTTTAAAATATCAAATAAGAAAAAAAAACGAACTAATAATAATAATAATAAAACCTCTTGGTAAACAAACATAGAAGCTTCCCATCTGATCAGAAAGAAACAGAGCGGTTCAGGTTCTGGATAGTTCAAATAATGAACTTAACAAAATCTAGATTCTTTTGAGCTCTAAGGGATGGAGATCTGCTATTGACACATATATCTGCCAGACATAGACTACAAACCAAACCAGATCCCAAACAAATTTACATATCAATTGAGCTTCTTGATTGCAAAATAGAAAAACAAAAAACCTTACTTATTTCTATGCAATCGAGGCTCTCTTCAGACACAGCAATGAGGTCCTCCCTCTACTCCGATTAGGATTTTGATCAGTACCTGTATTTTTATTTATTTTGTTAGATTTGATCAAGACTTTAATCTCCTCTTTGACTTGTGACTTTGTGAAGGTAATGGCTGTTTGAAATGGGCTTGTCAGAGAAAGCTGTGATGCATTTTTTGGGCTTATAAATTTTGTTCAAGATTTTAGTCTCCTCTTTCCTTAAATATTTTTTTTGGTAGCATTCTATTAGAAACAATTATCTATATTAAAATTTAATAGTTATTGAACTTTAAGAACAGAGTGAGAATCTTGCCCCAAAAAAATAAATCAATTCAAGGTTGGGAGAGAGAAGAACCAAAATCCTAAAAGGTGTCTGTTTAAAAAAGTTGAAATAATTAGGCAAAGGCTTACTGGAAAGAAGAACAATTATACTGAAGATTTATTAAGGACTATGAGCGAGACAACTATCTACCAGGTCATAAAGAAAATCTAAGTGTACATGATATTGAATATTTATTAAGGACTATGATACTGAAGATTTATTATACATTTTTTCTTGCATAGAAGAATAGATATAGTCAAAGCCATGGCTTTGATCTCAGTTGCAATTGGAGGGTCATTAAAATTTAGACCAAAGCAAAATTGAAGAAACATTAACTAACAAAAAAAGAAAGAAAACAGGGCAAAGGTATTTAGTTTCAAAATTCAGGGTTCTTAACATAAGTTGCAGATTAGTAATCTCATGATGAATCGGGTACTGAGTTTGATTAGCACAAAGGATATGTTGGTGTAAGATCATTTTAACATGTTAAATTTGAAAATTCTACTCCCTCTGTGCCATTACCATCGGCCCTTTCACAAAAGAACAAAAAAAACACAAGGTTTAAGGAAGCACCGACAGTCCACTATTCTTGCTTTACCCCTAAGCTGTCTTGACCACTCTGCATTCTCATATTGTAAATTTAAAAGGAGTCAAAAGGAGGAATTTGATAGTCATAAAACTTTTTACTTTGAAATAAAATGGGACCAGTACAAATTGCAAAAGGGCCATTAGTAACAGGATGGGGAACATAACAAGGCAGGTGGAACATAACAAGGGCCATTTTTATTCATTACTTTTTTACTTTAGTATGCTTTTCTTTTTTCATCCCTAAGTTGTGTTAACTGCTGCTACGCATTATTGTATTGTACATTTAAAAGGCCCTAAAGGATGCAATAGGAATTCTGATAGTTATAAAACTGACTTTCAAAATGGCCAAATAAAATGGGTCAGCTAAAAATTGCAGACGGGCTATTAATAATAGGATGGAGGCCGTACACAAAAAGATAGGTAGAAAATCACTAAAAGAAAATATAATTTTACCATTTTTTCATTTATGGCCAAAAATTTATAGAATAGCAGGAAGAAAATGTTTGCATTCTTATTGATAAGAGCAACAATTAAAGTGGAATGCAAAAGTTGATTTGATTTCTGAAACTCAATTGATCATACACACACTCCAATAGACAAACGTATTATTAACAAGATATATGTCAAGGCTATTTTTGTCTCCCAAAAACAAAAGGTATAATACTGAACCAAAACCATTTGTGCACTTTATATACTGGATAGATTGGCAACATTATATAATTCAGAACCTTTCATTCAAGCAGATCAAGAACAAGAGAAAACAATTCTTGAAGATTTATTAAGGACTATGAGTGAGAAAACCATCTACCAAGTCATTAGTAATCTCATGATAAATCAGATTAGCACAAAGGATATGTTGGTGTCAGATCATTTTAACATGTTAAAAGCACGTTCCTTTCCAGCCACTTGAGCTTAAAAAAGCAAACCTTAACATTTGAAAATTCTACTCCCTCTATGCCATTAACATTGGCCCTTTTGCACCAAAAAAAAAAAAAAAAAACACAAGGTTTAAGGAAGCACCAACAGTCATTTAATTAGAGTTGGCTTTAGCATGCTATTCTTTTTTCAACCGTAAGGTGTCTTAACTACTATGCATTCTTGTATTAAAAATTAGAGAACATAATGATAAATTTCATCATTAAATTAGAATACAAATTTGATAGATCAATTTAAATAAAGTGAATTTGAGGTTTTACCTGATAAAGGAGAGATCATAATTTGTGATGAGAATCTCATTTTAACCTGCTACTCTTTTTTTCAAATAAATTCTGCATAAAAGAACAAAAAAGATATGAATAGAAATGAATTTGAAAAGAACAATAAACAGACAAAGGATTTTAAGTTTGCAATTTTCTCCAGATAAATGAATTTGGAAAAACAAAATCCACCGATTACCTTGCATCTTTAGATCTGGCAATGGATAGGGAAAGGTGATTTCCTGGCACAAGGACACACTATAGCACACAGTTTCCACCCTCATAGTATCTTTAGCCACCATCAATTGTCTTCTCCAGCATCCCAACAAATTCAAGAGAACAAAAGAGACTCCATTAGTCAAAACTTTTATCTTCGTTAAATTCATGAAATTTATGCATGTGCCAATTCAAAAGATGAAAGACATTAAGGAGATTGGAGATCACAATCCACATATATCTAACAACTTTTCTGAACAGACACCCAAAAGGGCTGTATTTTTTTAGGAGAAACGAGCCAAAGTTTAATTTCCAATACCTCTCTAGAACAAAAACAGAACTATTCAATGGCTGGTGTCAAAGAATGAAAACCACTTATTCTGGTTTTATCCCATATGCCACTGCAACTTAATGTAGTTGCAGAGCATGCGTGAAGCATCTACCATAGTAATGCCAAACTCACATTCGCATCTACCCAAATGTAAAATTTGGGCATTAAGGTTTTAATCTCCTCTTCCCGTAACTATTCTTTTTGGTAGCATTCTATTAGAAACAATTAGCTATATCAAAATTTAATAGTCATTGAACTTTAAGAATAGACAGCGAGAATCTTGCCCCAAAAAAATAAATAAATTCAAGGTTGAGAGAGAGGCGGACCAAAATCCTAAAAGGTGTCTGTTTAAAAAAGTTGAAATAATTAGGCAAAGGCTTACTGGAAAGAAGAACAATTATATTGAAGATTTATTAAGGACTATGAGCAAGACAACTACCTACCAGGAGAGATCATGATTTGTGATGAGAATTTGAAAAGAACAACAAGTAGATAAAGGATTAGAAGATTGCTACGTTTTCCAATAAAAAGATAAATGAATTTGAAAGGAAAAAGAAATCCACTGATTACCTTGCATCTTTTAGATCAGGCAATGGATGGGGAATGGTGATTGAAGGCATTTTGTCCAGTAACTACCCAAGCAAAAGCGCAGAATTTCTGAACCACTGGTCCTAAAGAAAATTTATCTTCAAGAAGCTTCTTTGCAGTTTTATCAACATGAGGTTTCAGTATTATTCAGAAGTTCCTGGGACAAGGACATGCTATGTTACAGAGTTTCCACCCACCCGGTATCTTTAGCCATCATCAAATGTTTTATCCACCATCTGTATAAATTCAAGAGAACAAAAAAGAATCAATTAGTCACAACTTCATCTGTTAAATTCATGAATTTTATGCCTGTGCTGATTCAAAAGCTGAATATCAACAAAGAGATTGGAGATCACAATTCCAAAGATCTAACAACTTATCTGAATTGACATCCAAAAGGCTGTATTTTTTTTTATTTCATTCAGCACAAACAGAAGAACTCAAGAAAATCAACTAAAAAAATCAAATCATTAAGAGGATAAACGTAGCCATATGTATCTTGCCAATAACCCCCATGATAATTACAAACCTAGAACAAGTCCTCCTTTGGGGTGCGAGTCTGAGCAGTAAATGTGAAAGAAGAAAAAAGACGACCTGGAGTTCTGAGGCCATGATAATCGATAAAAAAAATAAACAAAGACCGTCAATGACTGGAACATAGAGATAACCATGCACGTGTGGCAGATCTGTTACAGATCCAAACAAACTCCCAAAAACAAATTAAAGCAATCAAAAGGATAACCACCCTAACTTCAACCTGGAAAATTGAGAAACTTCGTAACAGCACATCAAATAAACAACTGAATCCATGGCATCTCTTCTATTTAAGTCCTCTTCTGTGTTGTGAGATGAGAGAGACGAAAATATTACCATATACTTGGTGGGTCTTGGTGGGTCTTGGTGGGTGGGAGTTCTTCAGCACATCAAATAAACCACTGAATCCAGGCATCTCTTCGTTTTCTCTTCTGGTGGGTTTGTAAGGGAGGGACGGGAATCGGGGGGGGGGGGGGGGTTGTGAACAGTAACACATTTTTGTGAACGGTAAATTTTTTTTTTTTTAAATACTGTTTTTTTATGCCTTTTGAGATTCGTTTTGCTTCTTTATTTCCTTTTTTTAATTATTTCTTTTTGTTTTTTTATGCCTTTTGAGATTCCTTTCGCTTTTTTTTTTCTTTTTTAATTATTTTTTTATTTAATTTAATTTGGTAATGTTAAATTTTTTTTATTTAGTTATTAGACTTTCATGACAAATATCCTGAGTTTCACGGGTTAACCTGGTTTCACGGGTGAACCCAGTTAATTCCGGATTGACCCGTCAGTTTTTATTATTATTATTTTCATAAATATTTTTATTTAATTTAGTTTGTTAATGTTAAATTTTTTTTATTTAGTTATCAGACTTTCATGACACAAATGCTGGGTTTAACAGGTTAACATGGTTTATCGAGTTAACCCGGATTTTTTTTCTTTTTAATTAATTGTTTTTTGTTTAGTTCAGTTTGTTAATGTTCACTTTTTTTTATTTAGTTACCAGACATTCATGACACGGATCCCGGGTTTAACGGGTTAACTTGATTTGACGAGCTAACCTGAATTTTCTTTTTTGTTTTTTTTTTCTTTTTAATTATTTTTTTCGTTTAGTTTAGTTTGTTAATGTTAAATTTCTTTCTATTTAGTTTTTTTTCTTCTTAGAGGTTTTTTTTCTTTTATTTTTTATTTTTAATTAATTTAGTTTATTAATATTAAATCTTTTTCTAAGTAGTTCTCGGCTGATGTCTTAAGTTTTTTTTTTTATGCCTTTGACTGTAGACTGCACAGTGCAGTCCACAGTGAAAAGGCTGATGCCTTTTTTTTTCTTTTTAATTAATTTTTTTTGTTTAATTTAAATTGTTAATGTTAAATTTTTTTTCTATTTAGTTATCAAACTTTCATTACACGGATTCCGGATTTGACAGGTTAACCTGGTTTGACGAGTTAGCCCAATTAATTCTGGGTTAACCCATTAATTTGTTTTTTTCTTTTTAATTATCAAACTTTCACGATGCGAATTCAAGGTATGATAGGTTAACCTGGTTTGAAGGGTTAACCCAATTAATTCATATTTTTTTTTCATTAGTTTTTTTTTTTCCTGTTGGTTTTTTTCTTTTTAACTAATCTATTTAATTATCACACGTTTATGACACGATCTTGCAGCCAGACCCACGTCCAATGCTATTGGGTCTGGTATTGCAGTCCAGACACTTTTATGTTATGGGTTAACCCAAGTTTAATGTTATTATTAATATTATGAACATTACTCTTGGGTCAGGCGTTGCAACCAAACCTGAGACTTTTGGATATAACTTTACAAAAAAACCTAACACTTTTAGATCTTAAGCTATTTTTAAAATGCAAAAAATAATTGACCCGCGGCATCGCACGAGGCATGTAACTAGTTATTATTACTATGCATCAAATACACCACTAATAGCTTAGCGTTTTACTGTGCATCAAATAAACCACTGAATCAAGGCATCTCTTCGTTTTCTCTCCGGGTGGGTTTGAATGGGAGGGACGGCAAATAGGTGTCCCTGGTTATTGAACAGTGGGATATCATCATCATTATTATTATGTCTATTAAGAATAAACTAAAACTGCTCAGTGTTTTGCTGTGCAAGTCCACAGTGAAACGCTGAGCAGTATTCTCCTTTTTTTTTTTCTTTTCACTTTTTTTGATTTTTTTTTTCAATTTTTTTTTGTTTTATTTTTTTTCTATGCCTTTATAGTTTTTTTTTTTTGCCTTTTTCTTTATGTTTTTTTCTTTTAATGAATTTTTTTGTTTAATTTAGTTTGTTAATGTTAATTTTTTTATTTAGTTATCAGATTTTCATGACACGGATCCCGGGTTTGACGGGTTAACCTGATTTGACGAGTTAACTCGAATTTATTTTTTTTTTGCTTTTTTTCTTTTTAATTAATAACATGTACTAAAATTGTTCAGTGTTTTACTGTGCAGTCCACGTGAAACGCTAAACTGTTTTTTTTTGTTTTTAATTTTTTAATTTATTTTTGCTTTTTATGCCTTTATGGGTTTGTTTTTTTTGCTTTTTTTCTTTGTGTTTCTTTAATGATTTATTTTTGTTTAATTTAGTTTGTTAATGTTAATTTTTTTATTTAGTTATCAGATTTTCATGACACGGATCCCGGGTTTGACGGGTTAACCTGATTTGACGAGTTAACTCGAATTTATTTATTTTTTGCTTTTTTTCTTTTTAATTAATAACATATACTAAAATTGTTCAGTGTTTCACTGTGCAGTCCACGTGAAACCCTAAACTGTTTTTTTTTGTTTTTAATTTATTAATTTATTTTTGCTTTTTATGCCTTTATGGGTTTGTTTTTTTGCTTTTTTTCTTTGTGTTTCTTTAATGATTTTTTTTTGTTTAATTTAGTTTGTTAATGTTAATTTTTTTTTTAGTTATCAAACTTTCATGACACGGATCCCGGGTTTGACGGATTAACCTGGTTTGACGAGTTAACCCAGAATTTTTTTTTTTGCTTTTTTTAAAGTTTGACGAGTTAACCCGGAATTTGTTTTTTGCTTTTTTTCTTTTTAATTAATTTTTTTTTTCATTTAGTTTAGTTTTTTAATGTTAAATTTCTTTCTATTTAATTATCAGACTTTCATGACACGTATCCTGGGCTTGACGGGTTAACCCGTCAATTTATTTTTATATTTAGTTATCAAACTTTCATGACGTGAATCCTAGATTTGACGGGTTAACTAGTGTATTATGCCTCTTCTCCACCTTTCGGTACTGCAGATAACGTGTCGAGTGCAAATTACATAAACTCTATAAAGCTAGAATACCCCTGGCTTTCTTAAGATTTACATACCCCTTCATTTTACTAGAATACCCCTTCAACCTTGCTATCAAAAGTCATTGGAAGGTACTTTCGTGATGACTTCCTGAACCATACTTTTTTGGTTTGAATCGTTTGAGATGGCTGACTGAGGAGTCGTTAATTGGTAATCTAGAAGTTATTTTTTAAAATATTTTTTATTTTAAAATATATTAAAATAATTTTTAATATTAACACATCAAAATACTATAAAAATATCAATTTAAAATAAAAAAATTAAATATTTTCAAAAATACTTTTAAAATATAAAATCAAATATTACGGGTGTCCATTAGATTTCACTTGCTAATTATGTTACTGTTGATTGTCAAATTTGATAATAAAGTACTGTTTTCGTGTTGCCAACGAAAGCACAGCGGCTCAAATGCAGACCTTGTGTTTAATTTTTTTCCCTTGCCACCCAGCCTAGATTTAGTTTATCTGGAGTGGCAATGTAGCACAGCGAAGTAGGCTTTTGCCTCCCAAAAACCCTCGAGGGGAGGCTTTACTAAGCTGTGAATTGGTCGTAGAGGATTTAGCTAGTTACCATAGCTAAAACAGCTCAGTTTTTTGTTGCGTAAATTCACATAAAACACTGAGCTGTTTTTTTTTTTCTTTTCTCTTTTTAGTTTGCCTTTTTAGGTTGTTTTTATTTTATCTTCTTTTATCTTTGTTTTTTTTAAAGTTGTTTCGTTTTTTTTTAATGAATGTTTTTTTTTTTAATTTTTTTTTGTTAATGTAAAATTTTTTATGCATCGTGGTGTGAATCCCTTTAGAGAGACCAAAAACAGGAAAATCATGGTGGGTATCGATCCGAAATGCTTATAAAAAAGAAAAAGAAAAAAATGAAGACGAGAGTTATCCCAAAACCCTTTGAAAGTGACATCAAAGGAAATTGAATGTGAGCTGGACCGGTGGCGAGACAAAAGGTAAGTGACATCATGACATCTCTTCTTTTCTGGTTCTTCTAGGGCTTTCCAGCCCTCTTTTGATAAGTGAGACGAGAGAGACGAAAATATCCCTTTACTTGCAGGTGAGAGTTCTGCCATGAATAAAATAGAGAGACCCGATCTGTTGCAGATCCACCAAACCAGAAAACCAAATTAAAAAAAAAAAATCAAAAGAATAATTAAATAAATCAAATAACCACCATAACTTTCAATCTGGAAAATAGAGAAGATTTGAATAGAACATCGAACAAACAACCGAATTAAAACAGAAAATAGCTGTCTGCATCTCTTCTATAGGTTTTTTTTTCCTATTCTTCGTACATTTCAGTTTGCTGTTGTGTTTAGAAATTGAGAGTTAAGAAGGGGTGAGAAAAAATTTAAAATTTTTGATTAAACTGAGAAAATTAAAAACAAAAAACTAATTAAAGAAATCAAATCATGAAAAAAACTAATTAAATTAATTAGAATATTTTTAAAAAAATTAGTTAAGTTTAATTTCAATTTTATAAGGCTAAAATTGATAAACCTCGACGAACCATTTCAAATTAATAAAAAAAATATTATAAAAAAATATTTTCCATTTTAACCTAATAACCCTAGCAACCGCCCTCTCCAGAGACATAGGCAGTGTGGTTGCGGTTGCTTTTCAAATAGCTTTTCGTGCCGAAATACATGTCAATGATGTTTTTTTATTTTTTTAAAATTATTTTTGACATCAGCACATCAAAACGATCCAAAAAGTACAAACCGCACTCAATTTTAACAAAAAAAAATTTTAAATTTAACGAAACGCAGTTACAAACACAATTCCAAACATTCTTATAAACATGGTACACCTCAGTTCTCACAGCCTCCCACGATAACACTCACAAGTCCACACTCAGTTCTTCGTTCTTCAATCTTCATTTTGTAATCTTCATTAGTCATCACCATATCTAAGCAAATCAACCACCTCCCATCTAAGTTCTCACACGCCACATCCAACCTTTCAATCTTCATTCTTTAATTTGAAAGGTGAATATTCCAAGCACGGCCCCACAGATTAGAGGCAGCGGCACAACAATAATAAATCTTTTTGATTAAAATAATATTTGATAATAATTGTGATTTAAAATATTTTTATTTAAAAATATATTAAAATAATATATTTTTTATTTTTAAAAATTATTTTTAAAATCAACATATTAAAACTATTTAAAATTATATATATAAAATTTTTTTTTAAAAAAATCAACGCGCTAAAGTAAATGTTCTGTGTTGCGCGTCCAAGTCCTGTTCTGTGTTGTGAGATGAGAGAGACGAAAATATTACATTATACCCTCTGAGAAAACTAATCTAGTGTAATTACTGGCATACCCCTCTATCTCTATCATTTAATCTTAAAAAAGAATTCGCTACCTTCAACTGAAGGACAATTTTGTATTCTCGCTATTGAGTGGTCATGAGTCATTTTCATTGTTGACTGAAAAAAGAATACCCTACCCTACCATGTTTCGCCTCAAAAGCATTCACAATGCAAAACTTTAACTTTTTTATTATTAAGTAATACTCTAAAAGGCGTGGGGAAAGCACTGTAGCTTCCCCACGCCTTTCACTTATTAATACATTATATTATTATAATTATTATATTATATTATAATTATTATTACTATCCTTTCACTTATTAATATATTATATTATTATAATTATTATATTATATTATAGAACTGTCTTTATTTTTTTTCGTTTTTAATTTTTTTTGTTTTTTTTAATGAAATTTTTTTTGTTTGATTTAGTTTGTTAATGTTAATTTTTTTTATTTAGTTATCAGATTTTCATGATACGGATCCCGGGTTTGATGGGTTAATCTGGTTTGACGAGTTCACCCGGATTTTTTTTTTAATTAATTTTTTTTGTTTAGTTTAGTTTGTTGATTTTAAATTTCTTTCTATTTAATTATCAGACTTTCATGACACGTATTCTGGGCTTGACGGGTTAACTTGGTTTGATGGGTTAACCCAATTAAATCTGGGTAAACCCGTCAAATTTTTTTTTTCTATTTAGTTATCAAACTCTTACAACGCGAATCTCAGGTCTTACGGGTTAACCTGGTTTGAAGGGTTAACCCAATTAATTCATATTTTTTTTCTTTTTCTTCATTAGTTTTTTTTTTCTCCTGTTGGTTTTTTTTCTTTGTTTTTTTCTTTTTAATTAATCTATTTAATTATCACACTTTTATGACACGATCTTGCAGCAAGACCCACATATAATATTCTTGGGTCTGGTGTTGCAGCCAGACTCACTTAAACTTGGATCATACAAGTTTAATGTTATTATTAATATTATAAATATTACTTTTAGGTCAGACGTTGCAGCCAAACCCAAAACTTCTAGGTATAACTTTGTAGAAAAACCTAACACTTTTAAATTTTAATTTTTTAAAAAATATAAAAAATAATTAATCCGCGCCATCGCGAGGATCATGTAACTAATTTGAGCTAAATATGACGGAAAAAGACGAAAAGGGGGGTGGGGCAAAAATATTACGTGAGCGTTTGGTGATGTCGCTACGATTGCACTACCGTTTGGTTAAGAAAAAAAAAGTGTTTTATGCTTGTAGGATCCACTAATTTTGCTGCTTCTCTCGTGAGAAGAGTCACGTGATCCGATCAGGTGAACAATAAAGATATTTTTTTACTGTTCTGACCGAATTAGATTCGGTTTAAAGTTAAAAAATACAAATCAGATCCGACCCTACCATGTCTTGTATTCTCGCAATTGAGCGGTCATGAGTCATTTTCATTGTTGACTGAAAAAAGAATACCCTACCCTACCATGTTTCGCCTCAAAAGCATTCACAATGCAAAACTTTAACTTTAACTTTAACTTTAAATTGAATTGAAGCAGTGAATTTATTATAGTTATGATGCCTGGTAGATGTAAATATATTTTTTAATTAAAAATATATTAAAATAATTTTTTATTTTGACTTCAAAATGATAAAATAATAAAAAAAAAACGAAAATAATTTAAATAACAGACTAAATCATATTGCCAAACAATACAAATTAAAGTAGTCTCCATAGGCCAATCCCCAGCCCTTTTAATTTAATGTAATAAAATTTGTTTAGTTTACAATAAGTTAACTTTTTAAACTGATTTTCCTGTTAAATAAATTACTCCAAATACGTTAATAAATATTGATTAATTAAGGCAGAAAGAGAAATCACCATCCATTAAAAATTGATAAATAATGGAAAGGAAAGTCAACAACATATAATAAACTACAATTTTTTTGTTGAAGGTAGCAAGAGAGATGTGAGAGGGTGCAGATAAAAAAGAGTAACAAGAACTCGGGAGCTTCTACATACTTTAAATAGGCATTTTGGATTATTTTCTTTTTCTTAAAGCAAGTATTCAAACAATATATTACAGATAACGTTACCAGGTTGCGGTCATACTACTAAAAATAGCACTTGTAATTTCAATCACACCACGCAATTATATATATATATATATATATATATATATATATATATATATAGACTACAGTCTTTCATCAACCGTAATTCTCTTCAATGGCTCGGTATGGTTACACTGGCAACTCATTTGGCTCTTGGGCTTGGCCGTAGTGTTGACAAAGGCGAACTGCATTGCAAAGGGATTCACGCAATTGTAACAATTCCTCGCGTAAAGTATATGCTACCCATATAAATAACACCACCCGCGCGGAAAGAAGTAACCACCAAATTCTTGGGACAGGGATTATGAGTAGCAGAGCAATGGCGAGAGCTCCGGCCAGAAGACTGGCGCCAGCAGCAATTGATTGGAAGTGACCAGCTGCAAGTTTAACTTCCCATGCACTACTTACAATATGGACGAGCACAGCAACAACGGACATGGTTATGATAGCATCGTGTGTACTAGACGGAGAGAGAGATTCAGATTTCAATTGGATAATGGCAGCCAGTGCTCCAATAACAGAGAAAAACCAACCATGTCTTTCCATTCCCCTATCAAATTAAAAACGAAAACTGCTTTAGACCACAGAAACAATTAATAAATGTATAAAGTTAAACTAAAAGAGTGATCAGCATGAAAACAAATGCTGCAACTACTTGCAGTGTTTGTTTTGAGGGGGAAGGGAAGGGAGGGGCGGGGTTAGAACCCTTCACCATGCATGCCACATGATCCATGCCAAACAAAAGCCCATAAACCAACTTAGTCGATTCAAAGAATGAAAGCCACTTCTTGTGGTTTTATCCCATATGCCACTGCAACTTGATGCAGTTGCAGAGCATGCATGAAGCATCTACCATGCCATAGTACTGCCAAACTCACATTCACATCTACCCAAATGTAAAATTTGGGCATTATTGTTTCAAGTAAAAGATCAAAATAATCTTACAAGAGATCAAAATAATCTTAAAAGATCATAATACTTGATTGTATTAATCCTTCTCTGCTCTCCTATCTCTGGATAGTTCAACTAATGAACTTAACTCTAGATTCTTTTGAGCTGTAAACCACAAAACCCCCAATTTCTTAAACCAGAACTTCATTTATGGGACAGAGACTAAGATCTAACATTGTCACATGTATCTATACAAGAAATCTCAACAATTCCTAACCAGAAAGAGAGTACAGAGCTTCATTTATGGGACAGAGACTAAGATCTACCATTGTCACATGTATCTATACAAGAAATCTCAACACTTCCTAACCAGAAAGAGACTGCAGACACGAACCCATGAATAACAAACAAATTCACTTAGCAATTGAGCTTCATGACTCAAAATGGAAATTCAAAAGCAAAAACCTTACTTGTAATGTTCTTGAGATGCAGCAATGAGGTCGTCTCACAAGATCTCTTAGCAGCTGGAGTTTTGTGAGCAAGCTTTTTTATGTTTTTTTTTTCTTATTTTATAAATCATAGATTGTTTAGGGTTTTAATCTGCTATGGTATTTCTCTAAATCGATTGAGTGCTTGACTTTGTAATGACTTGTGTTGGGCTTCTGTGCACCACTCATTTAGCTATGCTAAAATTTAAATGTTATTCATATAATAGTAGGTAATGAATAAAGAAGTATGAATATTGAAATTTAAGAATAGACAGTAAAAAATATGACCAAAAAAAATAAAGAAATTCAAGGTTAAGAGAGAGGCAGACCAAACTTCTAATCCGGATTTCAGATGATACCTTAATTGGATTGCCATGCTATCATACAATTTCTACCAAGGAATTATTGTTTAGTGGAAAGAAAGTGAGAAACAAAACACATAAAAGGAGTGTTTAATAAAGTTGAAATAATTTGGAAAAGGCTTACTGGAAAGAACAATTATTGAAGATTTATTGAGGACTATGAGTGAGAAAACCATCTACCAAGTCATTAGCAATCTCATGATAAATCAGATTAGCACAAACGATATGTTGGTGTCAGATCATTTTAACATGTTAAAAGCACGTTCCTTTCCAGCCACTTGAGCTTAAAAAAGCAAACCTTAACATTTGAAAATTCTACTCCCTCTATGCCATTAACATTAGCCCTTTTGCACAAAAAAAAAAAAAAACACAAGGTTTAAGGAAGCACCAACAGTCATTTAATTAGAGTTGGCTTTAGCATGCTATTCTTTTTTCAACCGTAAGGTGTCTTAACTACTATGCATTCTTGTATTAAAAATTAGAGAACATAATGATAAATTTCATCATTAAATTAGAATACAAATTTGATAGATCAATTTAAATAAAGTGAATTTGAGGTTTTACCTGATAAAGGAGAGATCATAATTTGTGATGAGAATCTCATTTTAACCTGCTACTCTTTTTTTCAAATAAATTCTGCATAAAAGAACAAAAAAGATATGAATAGAAATGAATTTGAAAAGAACAATAAACAGACAAAGGATTTTAAGTTTGCAATTTTCTCCAGATAAATGAATTTGGAAAAACAAAATCCACCGATTACCTTGCATCTTTAGATCTGGCAATGGATAGGGAAAGGTGATTTCCTGGCACAAGGACACACTATAGCACAGAGTTTCCACCCTCATAGTATCTTTAGCCATCATCAATTGTCTTCTCCAGCATCCCAATAAATTCAAGAGAACAAAAGAGGCTCCATTAGTCAAAACTTTTATCTTCGTTAAATTCATGAAATTTATGCATGTGCCAATTCAAATGCTGAAAGACATTAAGGGGATTGGAGATCACAATCTACATATATCTAACTTATCTGAACAGACACCCAAAAGGGCTGTATTTTTTTAGGAGAAACGAGCCAAAGTTTAATTTCCAATGCCTCTCTAGAATACAAACAGAACTATTCAATGGCTGGTGTCAGAATGAAAGCCACATATTCTGGTTTTATCCCATAAACCACTGCAACTTAATGCAGTTGCAGAGCATGCATGAAGCATCTACCATGCCATAGTAATGCCAAACTCACATTCGCATCTACCCAAATGTAAAATTTGGGCATTAAGGTTTCAATCTCCTCTTTCCTTAACTATTCTTTTTGGTAGCTTTCTATTAGAAACAATTAGCTATAATAAAATTTAATGGTTATTGAACTTTAAGAATAGATGGTGAGAATCTTGCCCCAAATAAATAAATAAATTCAAGGTTGAGAGAGAGGCGGACCAAAATCCTAAAAGGTGTCTGTTTAAAAAAGTTGAAATAATTAAGCAAAGCCTTACTGGAAAGAAGAACAATTATATTGAAGATTTATTAAGGACTATGAGCGAGACAACTATCTACCAGGAGAGATCATGATTTGTGATGAGAATTTGAAAAGAACAACAAACAGATAAAGGATTAGAAGATTGCTACGTTTTCCAATAAAAAGATAAATGAATTTGAAAGAAAAAAAAAATATCCACTGATTACCTTGCATCTTTTAGATCAGGCAATGGATAGGAATGGTGATTGAAAGCATTTTGTCCAGTAACTACCCAAGCAAAAGCGCAGAGTTTCTGAACCACTGGCCCTAAAGAAAATTTATCTTCAAGAAGCTTCCTTGCAGATTCATCAACATGAGGTTTCAGTATTATTCAGAAGTTCCTGGCACAAGGACATGCTATGGTACAGAGTTTCCACCCACCTGGTATCTTTAGCCATCATCAAATGTTTTATGCACCATCTGTATAAATTCAAGAGAACAAAAAAGAATCAATTAGTCAAAACTTCATCTGTCAAATTCATGAATTTTATGCCTGTGCTGATTCAAAAGCTGAAGATCAACAAAGAGATTGGAGATCACAATTCCAAAGATCCAACAACTTATCTGAATTGACATCCAAAAGGCTGTATTTTTTTTTTATTTTTTTTCAGCACAAACAGAAGAACTCAAGAAAATCAAATCATTAAGAGGATAAACACAGCCATGTGTATCTTGCCAATAACCCCCATGAGAATTACAAATCTAGGGGTGCGAGTCTGAGCAGTAAATGTGAAAGAAGAAAAAAGACGACCTGGAGTTCTGAGGCCATGATAATCGATAAAAAAAAAAACAAACAAAGACCGTCAATGACTGGAACAAAGAGATAACCAAACATGCGTGGCAGATCTGTTACAGATCCAAACAAACAAGAAAACCAAACTCCCAAAAACAAATTAAATCAATCAAAAGGATAACCACCCTAACTTCAACCTGGAAAATTGAGAAACTTCGTAACAGACGAAAATATTACCATATACTTGGTGGGAGTTTGTGTTTGCCCCTTTGCTTGTGTTAAACAGCTGAATCGTCTTCTGTGTTGTGAGATGAGAGAGACGAAAATATTACCATATACTTGTTGGGAGTTTGTTCCGGGGGCGGGGGCAGGGGGGTTTACAGTCCCGCGTATTTTTATTGTGCCGGGGGAGGGTCCACCATGGGAAGAGAGTGAAAGTGGGCTCCTCAAAAGTTGTATTTTTATTGGGCCGGGGGGCCACCATGGGAAGAGTGAAACAATAATTATTGGGAAGAGAGTGAAAGTGGGCCCCTCAAAAGTTGTTTGTTGTTGGGTATTTAAATGTGGTTATAATTATTTTTTAAAGAATTTTAAAAATATATTAAAATAATAAAAAATAATTTAATGTTAATATTTTAAAATGATTTGAAAATAAAAAAATAAAATTTTAAATTTTTTTTAAATATTTTTAAAATAAAAAAAACAACAATGAATTGTGTGCCGGGATTGAAATGACGTTGGTTTTTTCATACGGGCTCTACATAAAGCATTTAGTTTTCACGGTAGAGTGTTTCTCTTTAATAAAAAAACGTTGTAAATACATTGTATATACATAAATAGTCAACCATACTTTTATTTCAAACCCACGCTTGCGGTGGTTTGGCTATACGTTTGGAGCTGCTTTTTTTTTTTATTATTTAATTATGATATTATGGTTATAAAATGAAACGTAATTTTTATTATTATTAACTTTGCTACCCAAACCAAAATGTTAACATCATATCCTCCTTTGAACTAATCAAAAAATCAATGCCGTGCAGTTTTTATATAAGTTGAAATATATAACAAGACCCAAGTTTTTGTATATATTTTAATTATTACCAATTATTTATATAATTTGATTCCTATTTTGATTTTTTTTGTGAGATTTTTTTAATTAATGTGGTTTCATGTTCACAATTCTATGGAAATTAGAGGTTTTTTTACATGTTTGTTTTTGCGTTTTAAAAATATTTTTTAAAAATTTTGAATTTTTTTATTTGTTTTAAATTAATATTTTTAATGTTTTTAGATCATTTTGATGTACTGATATCAAAAATAATTTTTTAAAAATAAAAAAAATATCGTTTTGATGCATTTCCTAGTAAAAATCATTTTAAAAAACAATCACAATCACATTCTAAAACATATGTTTATGATGACATTGCAATAAGTTTAATGTAACAATAAAATCAGTGTTGTAATTCGCATGATTGTTTTTTACAATATATTAATAATGAAATGCACATTAATGTAACTGTAAAATATAAAACTAATACATGTACTTTTATATCTTTTTATTATCAACATCAATTTCAACTATTGTTTTAACTAAATATTTTGGATATGTTTTTTGTTGAACAATAACATCAACCATAATTTTAACTAAATATGTATTTTAATCGAAACAACCACAACTAAAAGTGATTTTTCTAAATTTATTTTTTTCATACGACAATCACAAAAGTTATCGCAATACCAAACACACTATTAAATAGGTGTTGTTCCAGCTATATGATATATTGTTATAAAAACTTAAAAAACAATTAAAAAAATATATTTTTAATTAAAAAATATTTTAAAAAACAATTCAATGCATTATTAAATAAAATAAATAAATAAACTATTTAATTGGATAGATAATTTTTATTTTTCATATTAAGCTACAAATATAACTGCATTTTAAAACTTTCATTATAAAAATTAAAATATCTTAATTTTTATTCATGAAGACTTATTTTTTATTTATTTTGTATGTTTAATTCAATATATGTTTTTTAAAATTGATTTCTTTTACAATCATAATTAAAAATAAATTTTATTTTCTCATTTGTAAATTTTCCAAGATACTAGACAGAATATGTTTAATGTTATAATACAAATTATTATTTAAAAATATTTTTATTTTAAAATAATTATTTTATATTTTTAATTTTTGATATGAATACTTAAAAAAATATTAATTTAATTTTTTTAAATAAAAAATAACTACAGTAATTTGAAAAACTGTAACCAATCACCTGTGATGACAGGTTTCTTGTAAGGGCCATGAATCCGAACAGAAAGCTTAGGGTTCCATGCTTGCCCAAGGGTGTCTGTTACTCTGAGCTAGACATTATTTTTCCCTGTGGGCATTGGGAAAGCCCATAGATTGTTTTGTAGGGTGTCGCACCCGACATCGCGGCGACCCTAAAAATATTAATAATCTTGATTTATGGAAAAATAAACAGATTTCTGGCATCCGGTTTTTTTAGGGGAAATGTCTTGTTTAAGGAGTCGCCACCTAGTATTATGGTCACTGGGAACCCTAACTGGTCAACAGAGATTCTATGGTACGAGACTGGTTACGTAAAAGGGAAGATATTATCACCCCTTAAACGTTCTGCCTGAGGCAGACTGCATTGTTGATTTTGTCTTAAATTGCTAAACATTTATTCGTTTATGTTATGATGATTTTTTTATAATATTCCTGACTCTAGTGCCAGTGAATATTCGATCTCGAATAATTCCAACTCTGGCGTTGGTCAAAATTCCAACCCCGAATAATTCCAACTCTGGCGTTGGTAAAAATTCCACCATGAATAATTCCAACTCTGGTGTTGGTAAAAATTCCAATCACGAATAATTCCAACTCTGACGTTGGTAAAAATTCCAACACGAATAATTACAACTCTGGCGTTGGTAAAAATTCGTAGCTATTAAAAAATTAGTATATTTTTTTTTCTTTTCTTTTTTTATTCATGATTCTAATATCAGTTAATAAATTGAAAAAAATATATATATTTTTAAAACATGCAAAATTTTTATTTCTACACTTTTTATTATTTATTTATTTTTTGTTTTGGGGCTGGGCTGACCCAGCTGACCCGGTTGGGTAGTGAATTAATTATAATTCACTTGCTACAGTAGCAAGTGAATTATAATTCACTTGTTACTGTAGCGTGAATTATAATGCAGGAGTGCAGAGAAGACTTACCTGGTTCAGGTGCTGCCGGAAGCGAAGATGAAGATCCCGCTCGTCGTTCCCACTCTGTCTTCTCCCTTTTTCTCTTCTGTTTTGGTTTTTCCTGCTCGTTCCTCCCCCTCTTAGTCTTTCTCTGTTATTCCTCCCTCCTCTGTGTTTCCACGGTTCTGTGCTCCACTCTGTCCGTCTTTCCCCTGTTTCGTCTTTCGCACCTCCTCTGTGTTTTCTTCTCCGGTTCTTGGCCTGTTCGTCCCCTGTTTTTTTTTTGTTTCCAGTCGCTCACTCTCTCTGTTTTCTTGCTCTCGTTCTCCGTCTCCTGCGTTCGTTTTTCCTCTGCCCCTCTCTGGTTTTCTCGTTCAAAATCCCCTGCGTCTTCTGCCTCCTTCCTTCTCTTTTTTTTTTAGTCTATCTTCACCCCCCCTGCCGTGCATGGCTTTTTCCTCCTTTTTCCCCCCTCCGTTCTGTCCCTCTCTCTACTGTGTTTTCCCCCCCTTTTCACTCCCCAGTTTTTCTTCCTTTTTCCTCCCTTTGTCGGTTCTCCTTCTCTGGTTTTTATAACCAGAGAATGCCATGCAGTCGCATGGATTTTAATGCAATAAAGCATCCGTTTTTCTTCTTTTTTCGGGTGAAGAAGATGAACAGTGTTAATGTTAATGGCTATTTGCGTTTGGATCCTTGACATTTTGAATTTTTGCAGTCCAGTCCTTGGGTTTTAATTTCTTGCAAATTTGACCAGAATTAGCCCTATACTTTGATAATTTTTCAATTGAGTCCCTGAATAAATTAATTCCAAGTTCAATTAAGTCTCAAAACGTATCAATTCATCGATTAAACCCTTGATTTGACTAATTAAATTAATTTCAAGCTCAATTAAGTCTCAAATCTTATCAATTCTCCAATTAAACCCTTAATTGGATTAATTAAATTAATTCCAAGCTCAATTAAGTCTCAAAACTTATCAATTCTCCAATTAAGCCCTTGATTTGATTAATTAAATTAGTCAAGAATTTAATTAAATCTTTAAACTTCTAATCATGTTGCCCTTAATCCAAATATTAATTTATTTTTCATTTATTTTTACTCATTTTTCATCAATTTTTTTAATAAAAAAATAATTAAAATAAAAATAAAATGATTAAAAATTGAGTTATGACACAGGATATGCTAGACGGCATCTGATGTCTGCGGAGGTTAGTAGTTTGTTTATGATGAGCTCAACCATTGGTATAGTATTAGCGAAAATGGGCAGGGAAGCTCTGATCACAAAATGTTAAGCAAGCTTAAAGTTTGTGCAATACTACGTGCTGACTAGAACCTACATGAGCTAGAGCTCTTAATCACTTTCTTATGATCCCTTAAACATATTTATAGAGTAATGTCTTCATTAAAATAAATAATGGGAACTTGCAAAGTGATGTTAGCGAGGTAATATTGCAACGTAATGCAATGACCTCATTGGTTCCAAAACATTTCTTCATCAATGTCGTGCAAGAGCCTCATTTGAGCTCTTGTTACACATAATAATGTTGCTGACAGTGCTAGGTTAAATGATTGAGATTTTTATTTTCTTTAATTTGACTTGGAAAAATATCAACAACGAATTATATTTTAGTTCAGATGAGCAAATGCATAGTCACCAAGATTGATCAGTTGGTCTAGAAAAGACAAGAAATTTGACTCAGTATTGAATTAATTATTAAACATTGATGAGTGTGAGTGATACTTTTAGTTCAAACACTAATGAGGGATATATATATATATATATATATATTCAGATAATATTTTAAAACAGCCAAACACCTCCGTTGCTTGAGCCCTTCGTTTTATTCCGAAATACCGCTAGCTGTCGACACGATACGGGCAAGGGTATGGAATCTGAGTCTGACACCTCTTGAAGATTTCGAACACTGGTTTGCTAGTTCTGTCATCCGAGGCAAAACGAAGAATTGAAAGACAAAGAAGAAGATGCCACGGCGAGTGTTGGGCTATTGGACCTTCCAAAAGGCTAAAATATAGTTTTGGGCATCCAATTTCATTATTAGCTTAATATTTTTGCTGTACTTATAGTTAAACAATTCTTTTGGGCCATTACTCTTTTTTTTTTTTTTTTATGAATGTGAGCAGAATTTTGTTAAAATTAAGGGAAAGAAAGAGAGATACAGAAGCCCCAAGCATAATGCCTAATATTTAAATTTAATCCCAATCGTGTAATGACATACTTGAATCCTTCTATGTAGGGCTGGCTAAAGTAAATTATAGATGGATCTTTCTTAATGAAACCAGGTTTATCCAGTGTGGGCGGTATAAATTTTAAGGGTTTCCTTGAGCAATATTTTTTGTATTTACTCAACGTCTGTTAGTATTACGGAATCAAATGAAGTACTTAAAGCTTCTGAGGCTTTGTTACATGATAATGTTGACAATGGTAGAGATTTTTGTTTTCTTTAATTGAAATTGGAAAATTGTTATGTACGGATCATATCCTTACTATATATTAATTAATAACCTTCCTAAGCACGCTGCAATTAACTAATTGATTCAGGGATTTGACTATTGATTAGTTGTTCTGAGTATTGAACTGCGCTCAATGCAGGTCTTAGACAAATTCAGGCTTGGTTTTGCTTTATTTTTGTTGAAGTATGAAATTGATATCAGACCTGGCACCTGCCCCTTCAAAAAGTTAGTCTCAGTTCTTTAACTATACACATTCAAGTGTTTATATATATATTTTTTTATATAAGCAAAATACATGAAGCCTGGTAAAGGCAAGACAAGCAACCCAAAGGGTTGACAGAGGAACAGATACAGCAAACAAAAACAAAAGAAAACAAGCAAAACTAAATCCTGGCCTTCCCATTTCCATCTCCAGGACATATTGCATCACAGTAGCCATAAACAATTCCTTAGAAGAAGCAAACTAGAGAGAGCAGTCATATCAGTTTCAACTCACTATATTCATGATTCCTTGTTTAGCAAGGTTAAATGTCAGCCATATGATTTGCCTCTCTTAAAACATGACAATAAGATATAGAACCCAACTGAGCAGGGTAACGAGAAGAAATTAGAATGAAGAGATCATGAATTAATCTCCCCATGATCTAATAGGTTGTTTGTTCATCCAGTTTACAACAAAAACAGAATCAGTACCTTAATAATAAATTTCTTTCCAAGGAA
>Ga0325400_1000392_pt1 | contig 31439 bp, 21 predicted proteins | sample PopdelMetagenome_2_FD_205662 | JGI IMG/M metagenome (GOLD analysis project Ga0325400, IMG submission 205662) | Populus deltoides microbial communities from Bellville, Georgia, United States - Xylem-PdKOR-R1 | ecosystem: Host-associated > Plants > Phyllosphere > Stem > Wood/Secondary xylem...
CCTTTTATTTTTTTCTGGGTATTTTTTTTTTTTTTTTTTCATTTCTTTCCCCCCCCCCCCCCCCCCCCGCCCCCCCCCCCCCCCCCCCCCGCATGCTTAGGCTCCTTCCTTCCCAGAGTTTCCATATTGGGTCTTTTTCGTAGAATTGCCCCTTACCCCAAGAGGGTTCTGTTGTTACATATACGCTCTTGTTTTAATTATTATTAGCCAATATTTTTGTACAGCACCTAAAACAAAGAAAAACCCAAGAACCCCACTAGTCTCTCATACTCCAAGGTTTATTACTCATTTGGGTAGTCCTGTGAGGAGAAAGCTCTTCGCTGAACAAAGTTTGATCCTCAGGATGCTTGGTTACCTCTTACTGAATCAAGAAATTGCAACAAATACTGTGCCGCCTTCCACACGTATTGGAGTCCAAGCTCAAACTGGTAAGCCTACTACTGAACTCATTCTTTTGGTTTATCAAAAGAAATTGCAACAATTAAATGTTGGAGGATCAAATTAAAAAAAGATATCAAAATAAAAAATAATAATTAAAAGAATGGGGATCAAAATAAAATTTATTTTTTATTGAAAGGTAAAATTGAAAAGAAAAATCAATTCAATAAAAGACCTAAAAAATAATCAAAAGAATGAGGACCGAATTAAAAAAAATAATATATAGCAAATTAGGATGGAATGATGAAATTGATAACAAATAAAACTTCTATAAAAAGGTCAAGAACAAAAATTAGAAATCAAAAGAGTAAGGCCCGAAGTACAAATACTAACAACAAAGAGGATCAAATAGTATTCTCAAAGGAAGAGAGAGAAAAAAAACAAACAAAGGTCCACCGGCTACAAACTAGACCACTACCTCCGACTCGCGTTACTCCACCTGGTAGAGAATATAGCAACATATCCTACCACATGGCAAAATAGAATTTTTGGACACTGAGGGGCGCCACACACGCCACCTGAAGGCGCAAGCACCTCTCATGCAAAAGAAAGTGTGCCATGTGTGCCCTTTCTTTTTGTTTTTTTTATATATTTGGTCAAATATCAAGTAACCCTAAGCAGACTTGGCAATAACAAAAAAAAAATCATTGTGAAAAGATGAAAAAAGCCCCTTAACATCAATTTTATTTTATTTTTCGCTTTTACGAGTATTTTGATAGTTTCACTACTTTTAATTTTTTTATTATTTTTTTATTTTATCAAATACCGAATTTTCCCTCAATTGACATTATAATAATGAAAAAAATATTTGTGAAAATAAAAAAATTTTCATTGACGCTAGTTTTAAATTTTTTGTTTTCAACGGTATTTTGGTTGTTTTACTGTATAATTAAAATAGAAAAATATTATTTATCCCTGGTTAATTTTGTAATGACTAATGAGCATGTGGAAATACTTCAATGCCATTAAAAAAAAAGTGTTAAATTATTTTTTGGATGGAGAAACAAAATCATTATTATATTATTCAAGTCAACAATGCAAATATTTTTGGGTGAAAAATGTTTTTAAAAGGGGGTTTGAGAATTAATAATCTCATCTTGAAATTCTGGTATGTGTTATAGTTCCATCTAGTTAATATTCATAGCAAAATAATTGAAAGATAGAACTTTTCGGTGGTCCTTTGACTAATCGTCTGGGAAAGTTATGGTTTTAGCTATGGTTGTGTTGTGGGTTTTAGTTGTGGCTGTGGTTATGGCTTTTAAAAAGCTACAAATTGTAACTTCTGAAAATAACATATGAAAGGAGTTATAATATTAATTCTTAAAATATTATCAAATATTTAAAAATCACATTCACAATTTAAAAAATAAATAAAATCACAGTGACAACCAAATTAATTATCTGATCTTTAATAATAATTAATATTTTAGAAATTTCTTAAACTCATTTAGGATGTAAAAATTGTTATATCTTTAGTTCAACTCTTTCTCTCCTTTTCCTTTCTATGGTTAATACATGCTACATTACTAGCACTACTCTATATTAAATCCATTTGATTATCTAATCTCTAACTAATAAAGTGTTAGTCTAGCGGTTAAAGCACTGCTATATCCCTGCAAGGGTGAGAACATAAGTTCGATCTCCAGAAAGTGTACTTATTGGGAAGGGCGGCCACGAACCCCGAACGGGATTAGTCACACTCTTTAAAAAGGTGTGAGGGTACCCGGATAATAACAAAAAAAAAATCCATCTTATATTAAAAAAAAACATAACATTCTATTTATAAATAAAGCTTAATATCCTTATTAATGACAAAATATCATTTTGTCTCTTGAAAAATATCACATGTTTTATTTTAGGATAATTATTAGAAATTTGTACAAGTAAGTTCCTACTTGATTTTTTTACGTTTAAAATTATAATCTTTTATATTAATTATATTTTAGTCCTTAATTTCTAGAATATATTTATAATCAAGTCATACTTGATTAATCACTTTAGTTTTTTTTCTTGGAATGATTCGCAATATATGTGATTCATTAGATTCCTAATAAATTGACTCAAATATAAATCATCATCCTAATAAAAAGATAATTAGATAAATTAAATAATTTAACTTATTATCAATTCAATAAATTAATTGATTTATATTTGAAGATCAAGTATAACATTTAGCAACGTGTTATGATCTTAAATATTAGAAAAGTTATAAGTGGTTTGACTTAATTTTTTAGTAACTAGTTTCGAAATGTAACTATTATGCCTTCATTTAAAATATTTTGATTTAGATATTTGAAATTGAAATGTGTGCACTAAATCATATTTGTTCTCAACATGATAGTTATTGATTTTTTTTTTAATAAGATTTGAAATCTTTTTTTTAAATCTTGTTCTGCTTTGCACAAAGATTTCATAATTAATATTGTTTGAAAAAATATAAAATATTTTTTTATTTAGTCTTAATTATTCAAATACGAATTCATATAGTGTTGCCTTTGATTAAAATAATGTATAGTTATGATCAAAATATGATATTCTCTATATAAGATAATTTCATGATTTCAAATATAAAAATCACTTGCACAACTGTCAAAAAAACCTTTCCATAAATTTAGATATTCCCTGCATGTGAAATCCTCTTGCGAATTAATTTAGTGTTCTTATCATTTAACAAAAACCTATATATTAAATTTATATATTACTCATATCTTAACTTATGAGAATAGTTTTTTTTTTTTTTGTAAAAGAACATTTTACACACACACACATATATATAGCTTGATTAATGTTCATTTTTAATAGAGTATTTGATTAGAAATATTTAAAAATAATAATTTAATGTAATAAAAATCCTCATAATTATAATTATTTTTGTAAAATATTTTTATTTTAATGACTTTGTCTTTATCTTAGATTTATTAATTAAATTTAAATAAATATTAAAGATGAATAATGTGTGTATAAATAAAATTTATCTATCACCTAAATAAAGTCAACATGCACACTGCAATGGCAAGGTCAAAGAAACAACCAAACATTTCGGATTTAGCACTATTTTCTTTTTACCCTGTTTTCCCATCATTCCTCGCATTAACCGGGAATACCAAGTTTTGCAGGGAACCACGCCGTCCATGGAGAACCATCCATCACGAGTGCCAATGTGGAAAGGAGTAAAGGTTGCAGCTATGTGCCTATTTTCCCTTATGATTGGTGGATACTGAGCTTATGGACAGAAGGTAAAAAAACACCATAGTAGAACAGGGTGCTTCTCTTTCATAAATGCAAGCTAAATAAGCCATTGCCTTTCTTTAGAGATAAAGAGATGTTAGCTGCCCTGTACTTGTTCCGTTCCCATGATGTCTCACAATTTGTGCTATGGCTTGCAAGCTGGCTTCTTGTAATCAACTCAGGAAGCTCGTTCCAAATCTATGACAAGCCAGGTTTCGATGACTTGAAGAGTCTTTCTACACTAGGAAGAAGAGCAAGCCATGCCATGGTGGCTCCGAGTATTTCTTTGGATGTTTACTTCTTCGCAGCTGTGGTAACTCCGATTTTAGCAACAGCTGCTGGTATGGTAGGAGGGAAGGCTCTGCCTGTTACACTGGTATATCCATGCTTCCTGTGGCTCAAGATGAAGAAACCATAGATGTTGCTCTGGTATATCCCTCAATGTACCAGAACTTTGTTGGTTTTCCCACTCAATCAACTGCAAAACTTACTACAACTCTTAGATTCCTTGTTCACAACATGAGAATCGTAGAATATCAGTTTGGTACAGATGCAATTACACCACTCCTGACTGGCTTTGATTGGATGACCAGATCTTAGACCCAAACAGTGAAATCCATCAGTAGACATTTTTATTTGACGAACTACTTCGTAACCTAGAAAAATAGCACGGTATGGCTGCAATCAGACGCACTTGGAATCCTAATTATTATTATTTTACTTGGCAATTTGAATTCGCAAAAAGATAAATCTTAGATTTCATCTGGGCATGAAAAATCCGTACACAAAACATTATGAAATTTTCCAGGCAGAAAAAACAACAGAACCAGTTTCTACTGACTACAAAAATCTAAAAGCCCACAACAAGCTCCAACTTAACCATCTGCACTGCCATATCCTGTAGCTAAAACAACTGGATGCACAGGCACACATTCACATGGATATCAGAGAACAAATTTGGGGATAGAAGTTGTTGTCATTAATGTTACAATATGCCCTTGCAACCTCAGCAACAACGGCCGGTCAAAAAATCTAAGCATGTGTAAGGCCTTGACTTTTCTTCAAGTTCCATTGCTGTGGGTAATCTTTCCAAACTATATATGCTGCTTCGAGCAAAACAAAAGTCATATAAATTTCTGCAAACTCCTTTACTGAATGGATACACTCGTTCAGGAATTCCTCTGCAGATCAATGAAAGTTAGAGGACAAAGAAATCAGAATATAAATAATGGTCAAATCATATTTGCTTTTGCTAGTAAAATATGGTGCCCATAGCAACAACATCCAATTGAACGCTGGCACCAACTAATGCAACAGTGATTGCCCATGAATGAACCCAGCATATGGTTTGATTTCGATAGATTTCATCGGTCATTAAACAGAAATCCAACTCTAAATGAATGATGTAAAATAAAAGAAGATTACAGGACTGCTAGCAAACCTTAGATATGGAATGCGTCTACGTCTTACGAGTTCATAGGTAGTTTGATATGTCAGAATAAGATAGCTGCATCAAAACCCATTAAATTAGTATAATCCTGCTAAAGCAGGCCAGACGTATTTCATGCATGTAGACATTTTTTTATGATATGCATCTGATTTTTTGGGTGAAAGGAAGTGTTTTTTAACAATAGTCATGGAAACTCTAGTAGTAAAAAACAAGCGCACACCCTAATCTGCTTGTAGTTCCTTTTTGTACTGGCAAACTGTAACCAGGTATCATTTCCAATTCCTTGTCAGCATTTGCATGGTCTTTACAGCATGAGTAACTATTCTTGATCTATTTCCACCCATTAACATACATAGATAGGCCATCAGCACAAAGAAACCAAAGGGGAGTTGTTACCAAGGCCAAGGAAAGATTTTCAGGAAAAGAAACCAAAGGGGAGTTGTTACCAAGGCCAAGGAAAGATTTTCTTTTCCTGCCTCCAGAACCTAGTAAACAATGGATTGTTTCCTGGTCGGTATTAGCAAACTGGACAAGCACTGTTGTAAGAAACACAATGTGTTAACTAGGAGTGTCACAGTCAAGTTCGGTTCAGTTTGGGCCCAAAATTCCAACTGAACCGGGATATGAAATTTCATAAGAAAATGACCCGAACCGAACCGGTTTGGTTCGGTCAAAGTTGTTTTTTTGGATTGAAACTGGAAAATCATCTATGAAATAAATAAGCAACCATTTTCCTTTTGTCCAGCAAAGATCTAGTCTTCTCTGTAAATGCATAAACAAGTGACTAAGGATGAAGCCAAGAATCCATAAAGAAAAAAGGAAAACAACAAAACCAGCAGTGGAAATGGAAAACCAGTAACATGCAATGAAGCCAATGGATTTGCTTCTACCAAATCAATACCACACAAACTAATTATATAGATAAGAGTGGGTCTTCAATGAAAAGAAGGAACAAGAAAGAGAAGGCAGGGGGAGACGGCATAATGAGATGTGGGTATCAGTGGCAGAAATTATGGATTAGAATTATAGAAATTATGGCTGCATTATGAGATTTATTTTACCATAATTAGTGCATTAAACTGTATATATATTCCTACCTATATTAGAATATTAGCAGTTAGTGTATTAGCTGTTTATATTTTCTTACCAAAATAGATTGCACATCAACTCTTATTTAATAGAAAAGATCCTCGTGAAGAGGACATTCAGCCATTTACTCAAAATTGTTATGGTATTAGAGCAAGGTTCTGTAACCTTCTAATCTGTCTTTTGTTTTGGGTTGATTAATTTTTTAATCAACTTTGTTTTACTTTTGGCTGACAATCTTGCTTTAAGATTTCTAGTTTTGATTTTTTTTAGAATGCCTACAGAAACTGAGTATCAAATTTACAGGCAAGAACTATGCGGCATGGGAATTTTTTTTCAGTTCAGGATGTTTTTGAAAGGGAAGGAGCTTTGGAGGCTTATTAACGGGACTTCTCCTGCTCCTGCAAATGATGCAGAATATAGTCAATGGGAGACAAAGGATGCTCGAATTATTTCTTGGATTTTAGCATCTATCGAAGGTCATATGGTGAACAATTTACGCTCATTTTGGTACAGCTAGAGAGATGTGAGATTATCTAAAGCGTATATATCATCAAGATAATACTGCAAGACGCTTTCAACTTGAACTCGAGATCAGCAATTTCAATCAAAGGTAATCTCTCGATTGAGCAATATTATTCTGGTTTTGTTAATCTATGGAGCGAATATTCTGGTATTATCTATTCTAAGGTGTCTAAAGAGGCCTTACCCAGTCTTCAAGCGGTTCATAAAGTTAGTAAGCGAGATTAGTTTTGGATGAAACTAAGACCTGAATTTGAGGTTGCCCGAGCTGGGTTGCTGAATAGAGATCCAATTCCTTCTTTGGATGTCTGTCTAGGTGAATTATTGCGTGAAGAACATAGAATGGCTACACAATCTGTAATAGGTGAATCCAAAGAGACATCTAATGTTGTCAATGTTGCTTATGCTGCTCTAGGGAAGAATCGAGACAAAGGAACCATACAGTGCTACAGCTGCAAGGAGAATGGGCATATTGCCTGTAATTGTGGCAAGAAATTCTGCAGTTCCTGTAAGCGAAATGGACACATTATTAAAGAATGCCCTACACGTCCAGAAAATCAGAGAGCACAAGCTTTTCAAGCTGCTGTTGTAAACCATCGGATTCCTGGCTCTACTTCCACAACCACTGTCACTCCAGAAATGGGACAACAAATGATTATCACTGCATTCTCTACGCTTGGACTTCAGGGTCAAGGTAATACTGTCTCTTCTTCTTGGATTGTTGATTCTGGAGCATCCAATCATATGACTGGCTCATCTGATTTGTTATGTAATCTTCGGGAGTACAGTGGCACACAAAATATTCAGATTGCTAATGGTAGTAATCACCCGATTACAGCTATTGGTGATATTAGACCTTCTTTTCCTTATGTATTTGTTTCTCCTGGGCTGTCTACTAATTTAATTTATGTTGGACAAATGGTGGATAATAACTGGGATGTGCATCTCTCTCGTAATGGTTGTCTTGTGCAGGATCTATCCGGGAAGGTGATCGCGAGGGGGCCTAAAGTGGGAAGATTATTTCTGTTGCAATTTACTATTCCTAGAGCTTTGTCTTTAGCTTCTGTTATTGTTGAAAATAAGGTAGTAGATTGGCATAAACGAAATAATGTTATTTTATCTAATTTAATGAAGCATGGTTTTCTTGGTCACAAAGATAAGGGTTCTACTCATAGCTTGTCTTTTGATTGCTCTACTTGCAAACTAGGAAAACGTAAAACTTTACCTTTCCCTGCTTTCGGCAATCGTGCTAATACATGTTTTGAGATTATACACTCTGATGTTTGGGGCATTGCTCCTGTTATTTCACATGCATAGTATAAATATTTTGTGACCTTCATTGATAATTATAGTCATTTTACTTGGATCTATTTTTTGCGCACCAAAGCTGAGGTTTTCACTGCTTTCCAAACCTTTCTAGCTTATATTGAGACAATTCTCAACCTACATTAAGGTGTTCCGGTCTGATAATGGTGGTGAATGTATTTCACATGAATTTCAGATTCTCCTACAACAAAAAGATATTATTTCGCAACGATCATGTCCTTATACCCCTCAACAGAATGGGGTGGCTGAACGTAAAAATCATCACTTGTTGGATATGGTTCGTACATTGCTTTTAGAGTCTTTAGTTCCACCTAAATTTTAGGTGAAAGCTTTATCCACTGCAGTTTATTTGATTAATCGTCTGCCCTCTCAACAATTGAATTTTGATTCTCCTTACTATCGTCTTTTCGGCATGCATCCTGACTACCACAATTTACATACATTTGGTTGTGTTTGCTTTGTTCACTTGCCTTCTCATTAGCGTCACAAGCTTACAGCTCAGTCAGCAAGGTGTGCTTTTATGGGTTATAGCGCTGGTCAAAAAGGTTTTTTTATATTATGGTGTTGTTACTAATCGTCTGCACATGTCCAGAAATGTGATTTTCTTTGAACATGAGTACTATTTTCAGCAACACGTACCTTGTTCCAATGGTGTTCTGCTTCCTACCTTTGATGATATCTCACCACCAGTTCTACGGCATCAACCCGGTTTTGTTTATTCGCAAAGATAGCCCCCGACATCACAAATCCTTCCTAATCCAGTTCCTGCCCCAGTTGCTCTTCGGCGATCTTTCGCATTTATCGTCCTCCTGATCGGTATAGTCTCTCTGCTATTTTAAATGATATTACAGTTCCTACCTCTTATTCTCAGGCAACTAAACATGCATGTTGGAAAAAAGCTATGCAAGAAAAACTTCAGGCTCTTGAGAAGAATCATACTTGGGATATTGTTCCATGTCCTACTGGTGTCAAGCCCATTGGTTGTAAATTGATATATTCTATTAAGTTGCGGTCTGATAGCTCACTTGACAGATATAAAGCAAGGTTGGTGGCACTCGGTAACCGTCAAGAGTATGGCATAAACTATGAAGAAACCTTTGCACCTGTGGCAAAAATGACAACCGTGCGACTTATTATAGCCATTGCTACTTCTAAGGGCTGGTCATTGGACAGATGGATGTTAAGAATGCTTTTTTGCATGGAGATCTTCAGGAAGAGATATCTATGACTCCACCACCAGGGTTCTTTTCTACAACATCTGCTGATGTTTGCAAGCTAAAACGATCTCTCTATGGTCTGAAACAAGCCCCGCGTGCTTGATTTGATAAGTTTCGCTCCACGCTTCTTGGCTTCTCCTTTGTCCAGAGTCAGTATGATTCCTCTTTGTTCCTTTGCAAGACTACTAAAGGAATCATCTTGCTCTTGGTATATGTTGATGATATCGTTATTACAGGGACTAACACTGCATTGATTTTTCAGCTTCAAGAACGTCTTCAGTCTTTTTTTCATATGAAGGACTTACGTCCTCTACAGTATGTTTTAGGCCTTGAGGTGCATTCTACTACTACTGGTATTTTTCTACATCAGCATAAATACATCCAAGAGTTAATTGCTTTGGGTGGTCTTCAAGAAGGTCATTCAGTTGATACTCCCTTGGAAGTGAATGTTAAATATCGTCATGATGAGGGCGATTTTCTATCTAATCCCTCTTTATATAGGCAACTGGTAGGGAGTCTAAACTATCTCACTATCACTCGGCCTGATATTTCCTTCGTTGTTCAACAAGTTAGCCAATTTATGCAAGCACCTACACACCTTCATCTAGCTACTATTCGTCGCATTGTTCGCTATTTGCATGGCACTTCTGCTCGAGGACTTTTCTTCCCTGTGGATTCTCCTATTTATTTGGTTGCATATAGTGATGCTGATTGGGCTAGTTGTTCTGACACTCACCGTTCAATTACTGGGTGGTGCGTGTTTCTTGGTAACTCTCTTGTTTCTTGGAAAAGTAAGAAGCAAGATCGGGTGTCTAAGTCCTCCACTGAGTCTAAATATCGTGCTATGTCCTCTTCCTGTTCTGAAATTATTTGGCTTCAGGGACTCTTAGGTGAGCTTGGATTTCCTCAAGTTGAGCCTACTCCACTTCATGCAGATAAGACTAGTGCCATTCAGATTGCTGCTAACCCGGTATTTCATGAACGTACTAAGCACATTGAAGTGGATTGTCATTCTATTCGTGAAGCATATGATACTCGTGTTATCTCTCTCCCACATATCTCCACTACTCTCTAGACTACCGATGTGTTCACTAAGGCTCTCTCCAAGCACTGACATCACTTTCTTGTTGACAAATTGATGCTTCTTGATCATACAGCATCAATTTGAGGGGGGGTATCAGTGGCAGAAATTATGGATCAGAATTACAGAAATTATGGCTGCAATTATGAGATTTATTTTACCATAATTAGTGCATTAAACTGTATATATATTCCTACCTATATTAGAATATTACCAGTTAGTGTATTAGATGTTTATATTTTCTTCCCAAAATAGATTGTACAACAACTCTTATTTAATAAAAAGGATCCTCGTGAAGAGGACATTCAGCCATTTACTCAAAATTGTTAGTGTGGATGTGCAGCTACTACAAGTCTGTATCCAATTTGTTGTATCAAGAGGGGGAGAACGAGAGGGGGGGAAATGGAAGAGGAGGCAATCTGTAACAACCTCTCAAGTCTCAACAGGGGAGATAATAATAAAGACTCTGAGAGAGATGGAAATGGGAGAGATGGAACAACTAGCGGTTGTTTTCACTGGGAAAGGGGGAATTTTTAGGGTTAGCAAACTTATGCTAGGTTAGTTTTCTATTTATACCCCTTTTTTTAGCGGGTTTAAGGTTATATTTGGTCCGGTCTGGTTACCCAGTTTCAACTTCTAAAACCGAAACCGAACAAGCCCGAGTGAGTTTTATGATTTTTAAATCGGTTTGAGCAGTTTTTTCTCTCAGTTCAGTGTTTTCGGTTATTTTTTTTCTGGTTTTTACAGTTTAATTGATTGGTCGGTTTTTTTAAACACCCTAGTGTCAACTAATCATATTTGAGACCTGGCCATTCTAATGGCCCTTGTCAAGTGAAATTCAGATTCATTCTTAAAATGGAAAACTTAATTCCATGCTCCTACTTTTCTGATCAAAACATGCCCATTCCATACAAATGATATCATTAGAGAACTATAGAACCAAGATGACATAAGGATAACTAAGTCAGCTCACTAGAAGCACCGAAAACAACAAATGGCATATTCTAGCTATGTGTCTATACTCTATGGCTTTTATGGCTAGCATAAAAGTGAAAGGAGCTGCGTCTGAAACCATGTATCATGCAGGAAACAAAGTATTGAGTGAATGCAAACACTTGCCTATGGAAAATGAGGAGCAGCAGGAGAAAAATCAAGGCAATTGACAAAGTAACCAATAGCAGGATCATAATTGCATCCTTCCACCTGACAGAAACGGCATAATTTAGGATCAAATTTAGAGATGCAGGAGAACTAAAAGTTGATCCATGTGCAGCTAACTTAAAATTTCATCATCAAAACCACTGGCACCAGCAAGATAATAAACTTGATGACTAATCATTGCCTTTTCTCCTTTCTTTGAAGGTAATGATTTTAGCAAGGCATCAGAGTGTTTCAACAAGAAAAACAGAAGCTTCAGAGAAAAACAGAAAGGACTTCAAAAAGATACCGTACCAAACTCTTGAGATGTTAGCCTTCAAGCATGTGATGTACAAGATTCCAGTCCAAAGGCATAGCGCTGTTTCTTCAAAAATGTACCACCTAAGAAAAACACAAAAGTAACTGAAGTACATTAAAAGTATGAGGCAAATCCTACATGTTTCAACTGATAGGTGTCATGAACCATATAGCCCTACATGCAATGTTGGGAACACCAACCAATAACTTCAATCCATATGAACTGGTCCACTGCAACTAAATTTGCAGCAAACAAAATTCCATGTTGTAAATCATTTTATCCAATGCATGTGAAATCAGAAATCTGATTATCTGAATGCAAAATGACTATGAAAATGGGAAAATTATAACAAAATGCTTGTCTCTCTTCATCAAATAAACATGCTATACTATCACGTGGTGAACATGAGATCAGAAATGATAATTACAAATGATAGATATTGAACTCAATCAATACTGAAGAGAAAGAAAAAATCAATCATAAACAGCTGCAGCTTAAGTTTATGATGACCATACAACCATTCTTATGGAATTTGAAGTAAGGCAACATTTTGTTTACAAGTCATCCATCACAATTTTGGCATAGAGAACTTTAGAAGGATAAAAAACTCACCAAAATCGACAATGATTTCCCCGGCCAATGCACGTCCCAAGCCAAACACAATGATGGTCAAACTGAAGAACACATTTGTCACAATCATGGCAATGCTTTGCTCGTGGAGGCTGCAATTATGGCAAAGAAAAATAAATAACAACCAAATATTAACTTAAGGGTGAAATAGAATTCATTATAAAAAACAAAGCCAGAAAGCATGTTGAATAATCAACACAACTTCACCAGTACTTGGTAATGTATGCAATCAAAAGACTATTAAAATGCCACCATCATGAAAAATGAGATTGTAGAGCAGGAAAAGCAGCAAGTCTGGAAAATGGTCAAGTTTCTCAGAGGTTTAAAGCAATGCCAATTAGAAGCCAGATCATTACTCTGCAACCTAATGTTTTCTATCAAAATTATTGCAACCAGCATATGCGTGTAGTTACTTTTTATGCACAAATTTACTGCAATCTTCGTATGTGTATGTGTGTAGTTACTTTTTATGCACAAATTTCCTGCAATCTTTGTATGTGTATGTGTGTGTGCGTGTGTATTTTTCATTCATTGCAAAAGAAGGAAAAGTTGACCATGGAGGAGTTACAGTGAATTTTGAAAGGTTAGTGATGGGTAAGTACTTCGCATGATCTCTGACAATTTTCCTGCAAATGTATAAGTACATTGATGAGATGACCACTTAATCTGCTCTATCATGTATTGAGAAAAAAACAGTAATTTATGTCATAATTCCATGCTTGTGGGAACATGACAGCAAGTCTTGGGCTTGCAATCGCAAAGGTGTATGTTCAAGTCTCGGAAACCAATCAATTCAGGGAAAAAATGCTGAGGGGTACACTGACCAAATTCTCCATCCAGAACTTTTCAATGAGCTCACAATTCAGTAATTGCCTCCATGAGACTTGGGAAGAAAATTCATTTAGGCACTTTTAGATGCTATACTCACCCTATACAAGACAACCTTCTTTCTTATACAACAAACATAACAGTATGGAAGCAGGTAGTTGTAGATATAAGCATTCTAGAGTTGGAATGAGATTTATATTGATGCAACCAGGTGTATCACACAAACTAGGACGTAAACATGAGATAACAAATACCTGTTCAACATTACAATATGAACATGTCAAAGTTCTGCAAAGACCAAGGCAAAGCAGTTAGTGGCAGATTGCTAGTTTTTTAAAAGATACAGAATAGCTGCATTTTCTTTCCCCCTTTGTAATTATCGCATGAAATTATAAAGAAATTATCTCAGTGGCACCACTATCTATTCAATTTCCTGATTTATACCTCTGCTATGATTTTGTTGAACATCACATTATCAAATGTAAGAAAACAACTGAAATTGTAAACAGGGACCATGCAAACTTATCATCTTCCCTTTTCAAGACCTTATGGTCCAGACCTTTTCCAACACATCATATTCTAATTTCAAGGCTCTGGGTGCAATTAAGGCTTAGTCAAGGCATTGGCACCTTTTGAGCAAACTACAAGTACTTTTTAGGAGTTGTATAGCAGTCTCTTATAGTCACCATTGACTTTTCATTCACCAGATGCAAGAAAACACGATGAATGCTTTTGGTCAAGTCAACAACAATCCTATTACCATAAACTAGGCAGCCCATTAACTTGTCACATAAAAGACCAACAGGGCAAAGGAAGGGATTCCTGAGTGTACCCAGCATTGCATACCTAATAGATGTTCCAGGGGGGTACATGTCTAGAACTAGCTTTGTCCACGATGTAACATTACTTCCTGGAATATTTCTTTCAGACTGACTTCCTTCCACAGTGATAACAAAGCTTCCACTTTTGCTTGAAGCAGGCTGTCTTTTCTTAAACATTATAACAATTGATAGTTAGTGAGATTGACTTAAATGCAACTGAACTCCAGTTCATTTTAATCTGTGTTATTTGCAATGATTGACCTATTAAAAGAAAGTTCAAGTTTAGTTCTTACTTTGACAACATTGATGACCTTCTATATAATGAATTTTTCTCATTCAGATCCCTCATTGCATCAAGGACATAGCTGAAATTGTTAAAAAATGGGCAAGATTAGAAAACAGAAGAGGAAGAAATAATATTAGGCAAGTAGTGAAATCAATCAAAGAAACTTATATTACAGAAATTATGTGTTGTAACCACAATGCAGATTCATCAAGAGGCATTACAACTGCAACAAAATTTACCCTGGAGAAGAACACGATGTAACAAAGTATTGAATCAATGCTGCAACAAACAGCAACAGATATATTGCAGTGTACCTGAAACAAGGAAAAAAGTTGCGACTAAATTCTTGAACGTTATGGTATACTGTACACTCAAGTTAAAAGCAAAAATAAAAAACCATAACAAAGATTTTTAAAATGTTTTAAAAAACACTAGTAACACCCTCCTCACATAGATTCCTTGATGTCCACTAACAATCACATAATTATGCACTCTACTTACCATAATTTTTACATAAGATTCCAATCACAAAGTAACCATAAAAAACACCCTTGATTAATATGATAATTGATAACATAAATAAACATCAAAGGTTTGTCAACACATCCACAGAGAATAATCAAGAATCATAAGACTCCTAAACTTACTCTTATTGTCAAAAGAAAAAAGGCATTTCCCCTTAACACTTCACAACCCATTTTATATTTTCATTATTTTATTCAGACTTGCAAATTATCGGGATGAAACAGTAATCAGCCATTTCTACCACGTCTTAAGTTGTTGACTAAAATTAATTAACTCATTTTAATTCAACAACTCAATTAATCAAACTCATTCAATCAATCAAATTCCAATTCCAACATCACCAATATGATCATGACTAACCAATCACAAGCCGTCTTCAGCTATATTTCAATAATTCAATAAGGGCATTTTAAGTTCCACTCCAACTTTTAACCAATCAAAACCACAGACTAAAAACTTTCACTCAATAACTCAAATAATTACTCTCAAATTTCCAAACTTTCATCAACCAACCAGAAAAGAAAAAAAGAAACAAACATACCATGGCTCTTCTTTGGTTTTCTCTATCAAATCACTATAAAAAAGAAAGAGAGTCCCTGCATATACAATATGCAACACCACTAATGCTGCTTTCAACCCCAATGAAGATCTCCTTGCTACACAAACAAAACAACAACATTAATTACAAAAACAAAAGAAACCCGTTCTTTCATTTCTGATTTTCTAGCAGAAAGTCACCTGGATCGGCAAGGCAGGGGACAATACGGTAGCAGAAATTGAAAATTGACATGGAAGCAAAAAAATCATTAATTGAGAAAAAAAATAAAGAAAAAGTACTAAAAATAATTCTGCAAAGCAAAACAAAGAAGAGAGAGTGTTTTAATTGAGAAGGGAATGTGATGGCTATCTTGAAAAATGAACGATTTTGAGAGAAATGTAAGTAGAAGAAGACTGAGAGAAAAGGAGGTGAAAATATTTAAGAAAATAAATGAAGATGGGTATTAGTAGTAGTAGCTGTTGTTTTATTTTTATTTTATTTTATTTTGTATTCTTATTGAAGAAGCTTTATAGTTGAAAGATGATTAGCCGATGCTGCCGAAAAATTATTTTAAGCTACTGTTTCGTTAGTATTTATACCTAAAGGGAAAGTTTGCTTGCGAGGAGTGGTGCTATTGTGACTATGATTTCAAATAAATGGATTTAAAAAAATATTATTAGTTATGATTAAAAGGAGATTTTAAAAAATATATAGTTAGTTAAAATTGTTCTCCATTTTTGCATACAAAGTAAATAAAAAGTAGATTTTCATAAATAAAAAACATTTTATTTTTAACTTTTACCAAATCAAGATTTAAAATATAATTATATGTGAGACTCAATATAAAAATAGAAATGATATGGTTAACCAAATGATTTTTTCTCAATTATTGAGTATAAAATAGAAGTTACCACGATATCAAACGATATTTTAATTAATTATAGACTCTTCATATTCGTTGTGTTTTTTTTCTTTTCTTTTTTAATCAAGGTTTTCCTATTCAATGTGATGACAAATATAGAAACACTTTTTTTATGGTAATTATTATAATTCATTTCAGCCTCTTCACTAAAAAGAAAATTGAAAATGATGTTCCTCACCAAAAAAAAAAAAGGATTTTAAAGGAAAAATTAAACTATCACATTAAAAATCAAGCTTCTCATTAAAAAATAGCTAAAATCATAATTTTACAATCAAAACCATGTTCATCGCATCAAAATTAATTTATCAAGGTCAAATTTGTTATTTTATGGTCAAAATTGGATTTCTTGTCAAAATTGGCCAACACCATTATTTTATAGTCATCATCATATTAAAATTAGATAAAATCAATATATTAAGATCAAATATGTCATTTTATAGTTAAAATTGACCAAAACTATCATTTTCCAGTCAAAACATTAAAACTTGTAAAAAATAATTTACAGGGTTCAAATTCATTGAAGTATTTTTTATAATAAAAAAAATTTTGATGATCAAAATCGGTTTTCTAGTTGTCAAAATGGTTTTTTACACTAATTTTTAATGATTTTTTTTCTACATTAGCATAGTAGAAAAACTTATTTTTCAAGCCAGTACAGTTGGGAAAATAATTCTCACTCTGGCACACAAACAATGATTGTGCATGTACTAAATGCGTCACTTATAGGTCACACATGTAGTACATATATCACCTATTAAAATATTAGTCATTCTCGGTCTCAACCATTTCAACTCCCTGCCTAACAAAACCCAATTTCACTGTCTCCAAAACAGCAACAATAGTTCAAGCCAACATTTCACAAAATCATAAAAACAACAACAATAGCCAACAACAAATAGAATCACTTAGTTCCATGGTAGGTAAATTTATAGTTTAAAAAAATTAATCTCAACACAAAAATAATTCATTAAAATAAAATATACCAATTCAATTATAAATTAATTAAATTGCATAGTTAAACATCTAACAAATTAACTTTTTGATGAACCTGCATTATCAGAACCACTGTCATGTCATTGTCGTGCATGGCATGATAAATACAGTCATCCTCTTCTATTGCATCGTCCAAACATTGAGCCCCCCAACCTCGTCAAGTGAAGAATGGCATGACGAGAACCAAGTATTGAAAATATCACGCACAGCATCGTCAATAGCATCACATACTATAGTAACAGCTCTCTGACCCTCGTATATTAAAAAATTCACCTAATATATTAAAAGACATCATATTATTATTTTTAAGATATATATATATATATATATATATATATATATATATATAAAATTTATTACATGTTAAGAAAACTAGTTCATACATACCAATCTATTATATCTTGGTGCACGAGACTCATAATTATTTGAATTACATGTTGATTGATTCAAAGTGTCATATACATCTCTCGTAACACGCTCCCACAATGGAGTTATAAATCGCCTTGTTATGTTCATGTACTAAAACATATAGAAATCTAATTCAATAGGTGAATACATATATGTAAATATGCAATCTCTTCTCACATGCCATAAATTAACATATTGTGCATGAAGCACCAACCAATCATCTTCATCTTTATCTCGATGATTAATAGCATGTAGGTCATCAAGTGTGCCAACATTATCAGGTATGTTGATACAATCCAAATTGATGCATTACCCAAATCAGGACAATGCATCTCAACTACGACAAACACAATGTATAAGGATCACTGATAATCATAATCACTTTCCTCCATGCATAATGAAGATGTTATTACAATCAAATCGTTAGTGTACGGTGTCTATCACCTATAAAACCATAAAACATATATATTAAAAACTTTCACACCAAGAAATAAAGTTAAATAAGAAAATGAATAATTAACTTCATGCATACCTAGTGAGGCTCATGTGAATCCAACTCGTCTTAATAGAACTCGTGGACATGAGTAGAAATTTGTGTAAAACACCTAGATCTCTCCCCAACCCAACTAACATATTCAAGACAGTTAAGTTAAAGAATTTTTTATAGAAAATTTAAATTTAATAATGTTTATAATAATTATTACCGAGCTCTAACTGAAAGTCGTCTTCCTGTAACTATATTGAACATCTGATTTCTCCAAACAACAAGACGATCGATGTAAAGATGCTTTTACAACAATAACTTCATATTCACAATAAAAAAAAATTAGTAAATATTTACATTAACTATATTTAATAGAATATAATATCAAATTATACTTGTAGAAACAATAAACATCCACCTATTTATTTCTCATCTGACATATATGTGTGGCAAAGCCGACGATACAGATATGCAAGCACCGTCGAGCCTCAACTATAGTTATGGATGACAACAAAGTTTTCCAGCAGTGGAGAAAGTAATATGGAATTGCATTACATGTCAAATCAGTGAAGATCATGGCTTTAAACATGTGCATTATATATGCTCTAGCATAATAATACAATACAATCTCTATAACACCCTCTAATGGGATCTCAAAACTCTCATTCAACCATATCAACCTAATATAATCCTATTTATATCCCTTAAAATGAGGCACTCTTCCCAATATATGAAGTTATAAATTATCTTTGTTGATAGTTGTGGGGCCTGTAACAGGAATTCCATCTATTGAAAGGTTGACTAGCATGACAACATATTATAATGTCTATCATCTCTCCAACAAAAAAATGGAATATGAGAGTCTCTCACCTCCACTGCTCAACTAATGCTGTAATTAAATCATGATCGATACTTATGCCTTTTAGGTGACTAATCTCAAAAAATCTAACCTCGATGAAATGAGGACGAAAATGGTCATCTAGGTCCATCGGGGCATGATGACAAGGTTAACCAAACCACCATGATATTTTTTCATCAAAAAAATATGAACATAATTATTAACAACATTTATAATTTATCATGTGATCATGTTATATAAAAATATCTATTTACTCATCAAGCCCAAATATCCTCAGATTGATGCATGTACTACAATCACAAGACTAATAAATCATCAAGACCTGAAAATAATGAGGATTCATTCTCTCACATGCCACGACATCTGTTCGTAGATCCATCTCCCCTAGTTCATACTATGACATGTACAAGTATAAACAGTGTTACAGGAGGGAAAAAAACAACTTAACATAAAGATATGAAATAAAAGTCTTAATTTAAAACAAAATTTTTTACTTACATTGTCTACTTTGACATGTTTTTCTATTATGACCAGTTACACCGCATAACCCACATTTATTTTGTGCATACCCCTCTCTAACATACATCTCGTTATGCAGACTGGATCTACGTCAACCTTCTTCAACTCTCCATCTAGTTGGACATCCTTCAACTACTAGTTTAGTTTAATAGGTCATGATGGAATATCTGGTAAACATTTGAAAAAAAAATAATATGAATTTTTGTAACTGGTGTTAGAAAATAAAAGGTCAACAAATTATTCAAAGTCAACATGTTGCAATATACAACATGCAATAAGTTGTGAACATGATCGATGCTACAATTATCATTTACCATACATACATATTCTATCATTAAATCGAATTATTCATTGAACCTCTTTTCAACTACCAGTTACTGGGGGGTTTCAACTTGAAAAATACCATCTAGGATAATATACTCAAATTATGTAATCTTGATTTTGATGCATCAACAATAAGTTCAACAAACACTTGTGGAGGCCACAATACACAACGACTTTTCAATAAGCAAACCACAAACACTTTTCAAGACATTATTGAAAATCTTTGACAAATTTGTGGTCACATTTCCATAATGATAATCACCATCATAAGCCATTCTTTGATTTGATCATTCCTATCAAGCATATCATCATACATAGTATTAAATCCCCATCTTGAAGGCTCTTGACAGATCTTATCTAATAGTTTTTTCAATGCCATATGTTTGGATCTTTTATTAAAGTTACTCACAAAATGGCAAGAACAATAACGATGATATCCATTTGGCTCGATCCATATTTATGACATCATATTCTTAATTTCTGCATGTCTATCTAAAATTATACATAATCCAATACATCTACCTATGACATGTTGGAGAATCAAATCTAAAAACCATGTTCAGTTACTATTCATTTCTTCTTTGACCAAAGCATAACACAACAGAAAAGCCATATTATTTGTGTTATAAGCAATTGCAATCAAGATTTTGCTTTTTTATTTTCCATATAAGTGAATGTTTGATGCAATCATATTATTTGATAGTTTTACCCATATATACCTAGTATTTTGCCTATGTTCTATATATATATAATGTCTTGATATTCTTTATTTTATATTTTGAAGGCACTTTTGGATGTAAGATTCAAAAAGAAGTAATTTGGAGATAATTGATAGATTTGACCTCCGATCAATATTTTATATAGAGCTTGAGCTCTATACGTTGAAATGAAGTGATTCCAGTGGCATTAGTAAGCTAACATTCATACCTTTCTATACATATATGGGAAGAAAAATAAAAAGAGAAATAGCATGGAAATTGTAGCCTTCAAAGACAAATCTCGCATTCTGCCACTGTTGACTTTTGGTCATTTCGACTTGAATATCTTGAGCTAGAGAAGTCTATTAGATGCAAAATTAATTTTGATGGATTCCTGACTCGAAGGCCTATCAACCTACCAAATTTAAACAGAAAATGAGCTCATATAAAAGAGATATGAGATTTTTAAGATGACACATGAATTCTGCTAGTAGACAGGTTTGATGCAGAAATAAGTCCAAAGTACTTTTCAAAGTATCTAAACCGACATCCAAGTTTTTATTTCGATAATTTAGCTCCTCTAAGTCCAAAGTCAAAGCTTGAACATTTTATGTAAGGCTATTTCTTTTTTTTTTTTAGAAAAACAGTTATTGAAATACTTAAATGTAAATTATCTACTTAGAAAAGGACTACTTTGTAAATTATCAAATAAAAATAAAGAGAGAAAGGAAAGGAGGGGCAGCAAAAAAAAGAAGAAAAACGCACCCTTTCCTTCAAAAACCCGAAAGCATGCATTCTTTTTTCCTTTTGATTAGTTGTTCAATAGACATGCAATGCTAAGCTCTTTTCTTGGTTGCAAAGACACATAAACCTTCAAATTTCAAGATCTGTGAGATTTATTTTACCTTTTCTTTTCAGTTTATATGATTAATATGTTTGTTTTCCTGTGCTTATTTCCTATGATTGTTTATTTCAATTACTAGAGCAGACTCTAAGCTATTATTTTAAACAATTTATTGCTAAGTTTGCTATCAAAACCGGAGTTGTGGTATATAAACTTGTGAAGCAACTGAGTTTAATAATCGTAGCAGATCTATATTATTAATCTTAGGAAAAATATTTGATCACATTAAACATGTATTGTAGACATTTATGTGTCTAGATTAATCAACTTATATAGTTCTTAAGGTTGTCATTTAATTAAATTACTAGTGCGGACATTATGGTTGTTTGATGGTTAGGGTTAGTTACACTGCGGATCGGTTAACTAACTAACGTTAAGAAAAAAATAAATATTCAGAATATAAATTGATGTATTGTTTTAATGATTGGTTTTAATTTATGTAGCTGGATGTCTACTTAAAACCAAGATTTATTCTCTTGATAGTTTCTGAATTATTTAATATAGTTTGATTGTTTTATTCTATTATAGTCTAGATAACCTTAAAACCCCTCCAAATTGCATATCATCTAGCATAAAAATATTAACTAAACCTTCGTCGTGGAATCGACCCCTTACTTACTCTATACTATCTTGTTTATTTAAGCTAAGGTAATTAATTTGTGTGACCGCGACATCGCAATAGTATCATCAATACTTATTAGTGGACAAATATATTGAAACCTCTAAATTGAAGTTCTAAATGCCCACAATTCTCTTCCAAATACTACTATATCACCATCATTCATCTTTTAATCCTACTCAGTAACTATACTAAGATTTGATTCTTTTAGAGCTAACAACATCTTAGGAAGCATTATAAAAGATTCCTCATATAATCCAAACAACCTCTCCAATATTTTTTGTTTAGCCAACCAAGCTTTTTTATACAATATATCGTACAAAAATCTCTATGGATAGTTGCTTGAATGGTTGTAATTATAATAGTTATTTAAACTTTGACAATGTTGAACAACATATTGGTAACAAAATCAGAGCCAATCTGATGGTGAGCTTGCATAACTATTGGATTATAGCATGTGTGTAACTCTTTCAATTTTAAAATATCAAATGAATCAGAATTCTTATGATATTTCCCACGCAAATACTATTGACATTTTGGTTCATGCTTACACTGTAACTGCATATAAGTTGTGGTTGAATGTTACACTTTGTATTGAAGTGAATTTTTTACATGTCACCGCCTATATGCATTGATTAAATCAGCCTTGGTTCAGAATATTTTTCCAACCTCTGACTCAGTACTTAAGTCTGAATTCCTATGACCCAAAGCCCAATAAAAATGCTCATCTTGTAAGTAGACCCACTAACATCTTCAAATTCAGGAACATTGGGTGTCATTATTTGGTTTATTGGCTTACCTTGCTTGTCTTCCTTAACTACATCATTAATATGATAATCATCTTCCTCGTCACTTAGTTCAAATTCTTTATAACAATATGGAGTTGTTATCATACCTAACTGAGGTTCCATATACACCATTTATTGAACTAATATTAAGTTCATTGTATCACTAGCTGTTCTAGATGGACTTGATACATATGATGATTTTGTGGTCTTTTGACTGTGACTTGACACCCAAGTTAACTCCAAACTCGAAGAGTTTTCTACTTTAAATTTTCTACTTAAGTAAAGCTCTAATATTTGCAACCCGTTTGTGTTGATCAACCCAACCATTGCATTAAAACTCGTATCACTAGTAATGGGCACACCAATACAACAATTCAGATGACACCCACCTAACATCCTTCAAGTAATATTAACATCAAATTCTGCCAAATTCCACCCAATTCCTCAACATATTACATTTTTAAATTTGTCAAATGAACTGTCTAATCTCAAGCTACATAACTCGGTACTTCCTCCACGATAAATAATATGGTTATCATTATCGATGATGTTACCACCATAATAACATAAAATTCCCACTATAGAAGACATGTTTTATAAAAATCACAATAAAGCACAAAGTTAATTTGTCAATATAGCAAATTATTCAAGTTACATTAAAAAATCCAAAATTAACAAAAATCATAAACTAAACCCTAACACTAACATAATCAACACAACATAAATCATCGATTCTTCTTACTGAATAAGATAATATACACACTTAATTAACTAATTTTATATCTAATTAATCTTCAATTAGGCAAAATCAACAAAAACCTTAACTTAAACCCTAAAATTTTTATCCTAAGAAATTCACAAACTAATCAAGTAAAATAACAAATTAATAGAGCAGAAGGTGAATATACTTCAAATTAGTTAAATAAGGCGTTTATGTGTGGTGGTGGCAATAGAAATGGTGGGAGAAATCACTGGTTGTCGCAAATGGATGGGTAGAGAAAGAACTGACGGCTGAAAAGGAGAGAAATATGAGGTCTGTCATGAGGATAAGATAAGGATTTTTTTTATGGTGAAGAGAAAAATCAGGTTGCTTGAGTTAAGAGCGATGCCAAGAGGATGAAGAACTAGTGGAAGATAGAAAGAAGTAAGGGAGAAGAAAAGAAAGAGAAATTGTCTTGAAATTAATTAACCGGGTGGCCGCACATTTGCTATATACACAACCTATAGGTTGTGTATTTAATACATGCGCAACCACTGTTTGTGTGCTAGAATGGGAATTATTTTCCTAACCATGCTAGTTCAAGAAATAAGTTTTCCCACTATACTAATGTGGGAAAATACTTGATTTTTAACACACACACACATATAAGAATGGTTATAGCCCATGTGATTGGGCAGTGCGATGGGATCTGATTAATCACATCCCATTACTCAAATGATATACTAGCTATAAATAGCCAATGCACCATTTGAGGTTAGTTTCTTTTAAAGGATTAAAAGCTTTGAATGTTAAAAGCTTTACAAATATCCTCCCTCTTGTTTTTTACTTTTTCATCATCCTAAAAAAGAAATCTATCTTCTAAAAAAAAAAAAACGAATCTAAGTTATTGATAAAAAAAAAAAGAAATCTGGTTGTTAAACGTAAATACCCAATGAACCTCATAAATTGATTCAAGGATCTAATCTGATCTCACCCACACCCGATCAAAACCCAAACAAATCATAATATCAATTCCAAAAATCCACTGAATTCCAACCTTTGGTTCAAAATTTTCATCTAGGATTACCCGTAATTCATAATGTTATTTCCATGTTATCTGATCATCATTCTCCTTAAGATCACCATAGAAAGTAACTCCTCTTTTATCTAGCCAAAGCCCAACCAAACCCTATTGTCAATGTCATTAATAACAATATAAAAAGCTAAGAAACAGAAGGGAAAACCTAAGTCATCATAATTGATAATCTCCCTCCCTGTAACGAGATCGAGATCCCCCTAGTGAATAGATTGGCATGCCGAAAACTCGTTAGGATCATCGACAACAATAACAAATGATGCACATATACTGAGTGAATAATGTAGGTGCACTGTTAGGGGTCAAACCATAATTTCATAATATTGACTAGGGCAAAACAGTAATTTCACTTGGCCATCTAAATTTTATTTTTATTTTATTTTTCTTACATGTATTTATGATTAAAAATAATTATACATGTATGTGTATGTGTATTTGTAAATATCTAGTTGAATGAAGAGTTTGCAACACGCCAAACATAAGGGGTTTGTATTAATTTCAAAAAAATATCTTTAAAAATATAGTTGAACTACAATACCAAATATCAAAGCATTACCACTGCAGTGAACAAAATGTATGATTTACTATTGATTTTTTTTTTCTGGCCCTCATCCTCCTTAACAATCTCTTTGGAGCTTGGACCATTATGTTTTCAACACAAAGAAAAGTCAAGGGTTTTAACTACTTTCTTTACATGATCAAATCTTTTTTCCCCTACATTTCAGGTCTTGAATTTGAACCACAGAAGAAAGTTTGTTGGTCTCTGCTCTCTACGCACCAGCCGGTCCAACATACTTTTCTGCACAATAAAATTCAATAGCCCAAGGCACCTAACTATTTATTTCTTCATTCTAAAATATAAAGTTTATTTATTTATTTTTTTTTATTAAGAACCTATAATGATTGACTAGATAGTAAATGAACTTTTCCTCACATTATTATTTCCCGAATAAGTAGTTTCTAATACATATATTAATTCAGATATAAATAATTCATATAATAAAATCCTAAAAGGATTTATTCTTATTACAAACCTTAATATCAAGAACAGAATAAAAATTTGATAAGTTGAATCTCTGGAGTGTGCCGTCGAAGATTTCGAATTCTTTTCTTACAGTGCCGTCTCGTGTTTTTCGTTACACACACACACATGCGAGATACACTAGATATACCATTACCAGATACACGGCCTGTACTCGGCCAAGGCCACAAGAAGCACCATTCTTTTTTTAACTCAAAAAAGAATGTTGAGCTGGATTTCATGGCCTCCCACGTCAAAACTGCCTAAGGAGAAAAGCAAGTGTTCACCAGCAGCATACTTATTTTGAACTCAACAAAAATAAAGATGATTTGTTTTAAAAAAAATATTAAGATAATAATATATTAAATTGATACCTAACCCAAGGGCCGAGCCATGATTTTTTTCTGTCGTGGACTATTCAATAAATATATGATTTTTTTAAGATAAATTATTAACTCATGTACATGAATTTTTAAAGTTAACAGTAAAGTTTTAATTCAAATACACTACCTAAAATATTAAAAAATAAATTTGAAAGTATATAAAAGTAAAGTGAAAGTAAAAATAAATTCACTATTAAAGTTACATCTTTCGATGTTTTGTAGAATATAATTGATCTATAATCGAATCTGAATCGATATTGTAACAATCCCTCAACCGGGATAAAATAACAATCTCATGTCAACTGAAAAACAAAGTAATTAAATTTTTTCTCTCTCTTAATTCTTCCTTCCTTCACTTGATTCTTCCTTAGATTAATATTTTATAAGTTGGACTTTGTAAGTTTATAAGGTTATTCTCTCACTTTTCTTATCTTTTTTTCATAGATTTTTTTTATGTTTTTCCCTTACTTTTCTCGCTTTCTCTTTCGCCTTTTCTTTTCTTTTTTTTTTCTATTCTGCTTCTGCCTAGTCGGCAACATATAAAAGAAAGGAAGAACTGATTTGTTTTATTTTTTAATGGCAAATAACCATTTTACCCTTAATGAGTCGTTTTGTTTTTATTTGACATTTTTTTTTTGTTATCACTACCAAACTCTGTTCTTTTTAAAATTTAAACCAGATTTTATTCAATGTATTTTAAGATCCCTCGTAAATTTTTAGCTCAATCTGATGGTCAAATTGAAAATTACACTCAATAACGTATAACTGGTCAAATTGAAAATTACACCCAATAACGTATAACTGGTCAAATTGTGATTTTTTTTTATCAAATTTCTGAATTTCTCCAAAAATTCTAAAATTTTAACCCAAGCTAAAATATTATATTAGAAGGCTTTACGTAAATTTTTAGAATTTTTTGATACCTCAATGAAGAATTACAAATTTTCTTTACATAAAACTAGTACAAAAATATTGATAAAATCTTGACATGGGCTAGAGCCCACCCTAGCCCATGCATGCCTCCGCCCTTGGCCTAACCTATCAAGAAAATTTTGAAGAAAAAGATTGTTTATTCCGCAACAAAAAAATTTTGAACTAAAAATAACCAAAATCCAAAAATAACATAGTTCTTTTTTAAATACTAATACGGTGATATATTGGATTGATCCGTATTTTGCAACCTAACTCGTTAAACTCGTGACCTGAGTTATGGACCTCAACATGTTTTTTTTTAGATTATTTTTTATTTAATGATATAATACATGAGCTAGGTAATGAAATCAATTTGGTTTAATAACTTAGTTATTTCTAGAATTATTTTTTGTTTAATTATACAAAAAAATTTTGAGGTGTTTGTTTAAAATCATGATAAATCCACAAATATCAAACCAAAATAAATTATGTAAGCCAATTCAAAACAAATAAAATATTAAATAATCAAATTGAGTAAAAATCACCAAGAAAAATAAGAAAAAAAATCAAATGAAAAAAATTTTCAGGAACGATGCCCTGGTTAGCCTAGCATGATTGGGCCTAATAGAAGCCCAAGTGAGCAGGCCTGATGCAACCCATGCATGTAGCCCATTATTATTATTATTATTTTTAACGGCACTACTTGGTTAAAAAAATAATAGATAGCACATCGACTTACTATCAAAGATTTCATTCACGACTAAAATTGAGCAACCATTGCTTAAGAGTAAAATTAACCCATTATGACCTCTTTTTCCAGCTCTAAATATCTAAAAAACATTCTATAAATCTTAAAAAACTCATTTTTGGTATTAAATCTCCATTTAATTGGTTAAAAATAGAAAAATCAACTTGAATCAAAATAAAACTTTAAAGCTTGATTTACTTTTTTCAACAAGAAAAATGGAAAAGAAGATCTAAATGGAACTTTTTTTAGCAAATAAAACTCATCAATGCTAAGAACAATGAGTTTCATCGATGAAAAATGAGTGTTTGTCAATTATCTTTCTCCTTTTCTCAAACTAAAGGACTAAAATGAAAGAAAAATGAAGTTTTCGACTCAACCATGTAATTTAAAAAATAAAGGGATCAAAAATGATTTTTGACAAAACCAAAAGGCACAGAGGTGCTAACAGTTTTTTTTAAGGAACTTGAAATATTTCTATAATATAATTTTAGTCCTCTCATTTTTAATCTTTCTTAGACAATAAAATTAGATTATTTTTTGTGGAATCGAGGCCGGGAAAATGGCAAGATAGATTTTTGTGATTGATATAACCATATAAAAAATATATCAAAATAAATTATCAATTCTAAATCCTAATCAACCTAAAATTAAAAGGATCCAATTGAAAACAAAAAATAATGAAGGGCGAAAAAAAGAGCCAAAATTAACATTTTTTTTCATAAAACTCAAAGGAGAGCTAATTTTCTTTTCTCTCCATTTTGGTCCCCTCACTTTTAGTTCCTTGCAAATAACTAAATTGAATTTGTTTTTGTGAAATTAAACACCAACCCGATGATGGGTTGCTTCCCAAGAAATTAATAACTATATAAAAAGAAAATAAAAATAAAAATAAATTATTAATTTTAAATTCAAATTAATATAACATCAAAGAATTAAATTGAAAAGAAAAAAAAACTATAGCAATCACACTGAATTAGATTGCTGAGCTTTTTGGTTTTTTATTTTTTAATATATATTGTGCCATTTCAGCTTACCTTCTGGCTCCGCAACCATTTAGCCTCAAGACTGTATAATTAGAAGTTGACAAAAAAATAAAAATAAATTTGACTCTAGTCCTTTAAGCCATGAATCTGCAAAACCAAAGGGATCAATGTTCTTCACTTTCACTAAGAAACTGGAAATGTGGCTACCTAGATATCGTCATCAGCTTATGCATTCTAAATCAGATTATTGATGAAGGGTCGTTCAATTTAGTTATTGACTCAAACTGATAGATTGGGAAGTGCAGTGTTAATAAAGAGTTGCATTCTAATAGTCACTAACAAAAATAAAAAAAATGTAAACTACAAAGAGAAATATTAAGGAAAAGTTTATGTCAATAAATTACAGGGAATTTTAGCGACAGAATAGTTCCCTACCATGTCCATTGATACAAACCAACAAAAATATTTTCTCAATATATATCCAAGAAATTATAATGGGAAGAGAAAAGAATTAGAAAAAATTCAAAAGTTACAATAACATGTTATTTATATAGATGGAATTACCAATGAAATAAATTCATCGGTAAAATTCATCTGTAAACTCATCAGTAATATTTAAGTGATGACCTGGTGAGCGACCTCCCTCCCTCTCCTCCATTTCTTCTTTTTTCTTCATCAGCTCTGTCATAACTCAAATTTTGACCACCTGTTTTTCTAAATGTTTTCAAAATACAAAAAAAAAATAGAAAACATGTTGTTGATGTATTTGAATCATTTTCATCATCTTTTCAAATAAATTCAAAATTTAAAAATTTATTTTAATGTGTTCAACTATTAATGCACATATTTCAAAATTATTGATTAATTCTTCTCATTAAATTGATGTTGATATTTTTTAAAAAAATAAATATACAAAAACAATAAAAAAATAAAAATAAAAATATATGAATAGAGGCAAGTGCGAGGAAAAAAATGAGGGACTAATATGAATTTGATTTATTGGTCACCAAGTAACTGGAAGAGAAGAGATGAAAAAAAAAAAATTGGGTATAAAATTGTGAAGGAATCTCACCCACACAAAAAGAGGAAGCTAAGAAAACCTAATAAAAAAAAAAAAAAAAAACTATGAAGAAAGTAAGAGATACTCTCCCCCACAAAAAAAACCCCTAGCCCCGATCTTTACAACAACTAGCCACTACAAAAAAAAAAGGTTCCATTGTGCAAACCTCCATCTCACGGTCCAGCTTGCACCATACCACTATTAGCCAGTTTTTCCAACCATCAATAGCAATAAAGCCTCTCCTTTTCATTTGTCTTTTCCTTCTTTGTTCCTTCAAGAACAAAATAGAAAACAAGAGCCCATCTTTAACCTTTCTTCAACAAGTCCAGCTGCCTTTCCACCTACAAACCCATGCCATTATCATAAAAATATTTTAGGTTCTTCCCCCAACTAAAATTACCCTTTTCTTTCAAAAAAATAAAAAAATAAAAATAATAATAATAATAACAAAAAAAACTCAAAAATTGATAAAAACAAATTGAGAAAGGTATCAAATATATAAAAAAATCAAACTGGAGTTTTGAATAAAATTGTGAGCCTAACCATACTTCATTGAACCAAAGATTGAAGAGACAATATAGATTTAAGGTCAAATTATATGATTATTGAAAAAATTTATATAAAAATTAAGTCTAGGGACTTAATTAGATTTTTGATAGGCCAATTTGATTTAATCATGAGTCAAATTAAAATTTGATTTAATTAGGTGTAAGGCCTTAATTATACTTTTAACGGGTCAAATTAATTTTATTAGTAATTTAATTGATGAAAAATTAAGTTTAGGAACCCAATTTGAACTTAATCGAGAAGATTAGAATTTTAGAGTACCAAACTCAATTTTTATGAAGTCAATTGATTGAAATTAGAGACAAAAATGCAAAACAAAAATCAAAGTTTATGGTCAATTAAGAGTTAAATTGAAGAAATTCACAACTAAGGATATTTTTGAAAAATGCATTAAACTTTGAGGACTCAATTTGGTTTAAAACATGGGTGAAATTGAAGCAAATGAAAAGTTTAATAGTTAATTGAGGATCAATTTGCATAAATCCAAAACCAATGACCAAAATGAAAACGCACTGAAATTCAGGGTTGATTTAGGGTTGATTTTTGAGTTTGGCAAGGGTAAAATCGTATGAAATTAAAAGTTTAAAGTCAATTAGGGATGCAATTAAAACAAATCAAAAGTCAAAGGACTAAATAAAATGTTAGTTAAATCCCTTAAAACCCCAAGGATGTCAAAATGGCATCGTTTCATTTAAATGAAACAATGCGTTTTTACCCAAAATGGTTTGTTTTGACAAAAAAAAAAAGGTTGCTAGACGACTTGTCGTCTGACTACTTTTCATTATCTTCAACCTTTTGTACCCGAAAAGCTGCTTGGATGACTTCTTTTCAAGAACATTTAGGGGATGTTTGAGAGTATAGTAACAATTGTTTTTCGCTTGGAAATGTATCGAAATAATGTTTTTATTTTCTTTTTATTTTTCAAAAATAATTTTTTACACCAGTACATCAAAAAAACCTAGAAACATTAAAAAAAATTTCAGCAAAAATGTTTTTCAAATTTTGATGAAATGCAGGTT
>Ga0325400_1000393_pt1 | contig 31366 bp, 32 predicted proteins | sample PopdelMetagenome_2_FD_205662 | JGI IMG/M metagenome (GOLD analysis project Ga0325400, IMG submission 205662) | Populus deltoides microbial communities from Bellville, Georgia, United States - Xylem-PdKOR-R1 | ecosystem: Host-associated > Plants > Phyllosphere > Stem > Wood/Secondary xylem...
ACGCGTATCGACAGGCGCAGGCCGAGCTCGTCTCCGCGCACATCGCCAAACAGGATGTGGTCATCACCACTGCGCTGATCCCCGGCCGCCCCGCCCCGCGCCTCGTCTCGGACGCGCAGCTCGCGACGATGCGCGCAGGGTCGGTCGTGGTCGACCTCGCGGTCGAACAGGGCGGCAACGTCGAAGGCGCGACGCCGGGCGAGGTCGTGACCCGCCACGGCGTCAGAATCGTCGGCCACCGCAACGTCCCCAGCCGCCTCGCCGCCGACGCGTCGGCGCTGTTCTCGCGCAACCTCCTGAACTTCCTCACCGCCTTCTGGGACAAGGACGCCGGACGCCCGGTCCTCCCCGAAGGCGACGAGATCGCCGAAGCCATCCGCCTGACGAGGGGCGGGCAGGTCGTGAGCCAAAGGCTGCTTTCTTGATCCTCCCCGGAACGGGGAGGGGGACCAGCGAAGCTGGTGGAGGGGCGCGTCCCCGCAAGATGCCGCCCGAAGTGCACCGCGCCCGCAAGCTCAGGCGCGAAATGACCTATCCCGAAGTCCTGCTCTGGCAGCGGCTTCGCGGCTCGTCATCGGGTCTCAAGTTCCGTCGCCAACACCCGGCCGGTCCCGACTACACGATCGACTTCTACTGCGCGGCGGCGAAGCTCGCGATCGAAGTCGATGGCCAGATCCACGCCTACTCCGCCGCCGCTGACGCGACGAAGGACCGCTATCTGGTCGAGCGCGGTCTGCGCGTGATCCGCATTCCCGCGGCTGACGTCCTTCGCGACGCGGACGCGACCGCCGCCGCGATCGTCGCGTTTGCGGCAGCGCCCCTCCACCACTCGCCTGCGGCGAGCGGTCCCCCTCCCCGTTCCGGCGAGGATCGGCCATGATCCGCCCCTCTCCTATACACCTCTGTCCTACACGCCCCCGATCTGCCACCCCGTCCTGCGCGGCATCGCGCATCGGGGAAGGGGCTCAACATGTCGTTTTCCCGGAACCTTCGGAACCTTTGAAGGGCTGTTGATGAACTTCGTCGCGATCCTCTCGATCTTCGTGCTGGCGTGCTTCGTCGGCTATTACGTCGTCTGGTCGGTGACGCCCGCGCTCCACACGCCGCTGATGGCGGTGACCAACGCGATCTCGTCGGTCATCATCGTCGGCGCGCTGGTCGCCGCCGCGGCGGCCGGGGTGCCCGGCGCCAAGTGGCTGGGGCTCGCCGCGGTGACGCTGGCGAGCGTCAACATCTTCGGCGGCTTCGCGGTCACCGAACGGATGCTGGCGATGTACAAGAAGCGTGAACGGCCGGCGGCGAAGCACTAGCGAAAGTGACCGTCACCCCAGCGAAGGCTGGGGTCGCGTGCGGCTCCTGCCCCGCGCGAGCAAAGGGGCGATCCCAGCCTGCGCTGGGATGACGAGGGGGACGAGATGGAACACACGACGGCAAACCCTTGGGTCGCGCTGGCCTATCTGATCGCGGGCGTGTGCTTCATCGTCGCGCTCCGCGGCCTTTCCAGCCCGGAGACCAGCCGCCGCGGCAACCGCCTCGGCATGCTCGGAATGGCGATCGCGGTGGTCACGACGCTGGTGACGCATGTGCCGACGTGGGGGGCGGATTGGCAGACCGATGATGGTGCGGCCGGCTTCCTGCCACTTGGTGTCGACTGGCTCACCCTCGCCGAAATCCTCGCCGCCATCGCCCTCGGCGCGGTGATCGGCCTCACCGTCGCCCGCCGCATCGCGATGACCGCGATGCCCCAACTCGTCGCCGCCTTCCACTCGCTCGTCGGGCTCGCCGCGGTACTGGTCGCGGTCGCCGCTTACCTCAACCCGGTCGCATTCGGGATCGCCGACCTCGTCACCCCGATGATCGGCCAGCCCTTTGCGGTCATCCACCCCGCCAGCCGGGTCGAGATGGCGCTGGGCGTCGCGATCGGCGCGATCACCTTCTCAGGCAGCGTGATCGCCTTCCTCAAGCTCAACGGCACGATGGGCGGCAAGCCGATCCTGCTCCCCCAGCGTCACCTCGTGAACCTCGGCACGCTGGCCGCGATCGTCGCGCTGATCGCGTACTTTACGCAGGACCAGTCGCCCTTCGTCTTCTGGGCGATCGTGGGCCTCAGCTTCTCGATCGGCTTCCTGCTCATCATCCCGATCGGCGGCGCGGACATGCCGGTCGTCGTGTCGATGCTCAACAGCTATTCCGGCTGGGCCGCCGCCGCGATGGGCTTCACGCTCGGCAACACCGCGATGATCGTCACCGGCGCGCTGGTCGGCTCATCGGGCGCGATCCTCAGCTACATCATGTGCCGCGCGATGAACCGCAGCTTCCTGTCCGTCATCGCCGGCGGCTTCGGCGCGGTGGCGGGCGGTAGCGAGGCGACGGCGCTCGACCGCCCGTGGAAGCGCGGCTCGGCGGAGGACGCCGCCTTCCTGATGAAGGAGGCCGAACAGGTCGTCATCGTCCCCGGCTACGGCATGGCGGTCGCGCAGGCGCAGCACGTCCTGCGCGAGATGGCCGACCGGCTGAAGGAGGCGGGCGTCCGGGTCAAATACGCGATCCACCCAGTCGCCGGCCGCATGCCCGGCCACATGAACGTGCTGCTCGCCGAGGCCAACGTCCCCTATGACGACGTGTTCGAGCTCGAGGACATCAATGCCGAGTTCGCCCAGACCGACGTCGCCTTCGTGATCGGCGCCAACGACGTCACCAACCCCGCCGCCAAGACGGACAGGACCTCCCCCATCTACGGCATGCCCGTGCTCGATGTGGAGCGCGCCAAGACGGTGCTGTTCATCAAGCGTTCGATGGGCGGGGTCGGCTATGCCGGCGTCGACAACGAGCTTTTCTATCGCGACAACACGATGATGCTGCTGGCCGACGCCAAGAAGATGGTGGAAGAGATCGTGAAGGCGCTGGGCTGATTTGGATTCGGGTGTGAACGATTGGGGGCCCGCGGATCGGGCGGGATTTGCGGTGGTCGCGATCGCGGGTGCGGATGCGGTCGATCTAGACGAGGTGGTCGCGCTGGCGGGCGGACGGCTCGCGGCGCAGGGCGGCTGGCCGGATGCCGAGGCGTTGCTCGACCGGGTTCCCGCCAACGGCGTGCTGCTGGTCGAGGCGGCGGGCGTTCCGGCCGAGCTGCTCGCGGCCGGGCTCGACCGGATCACCGAGGCGGTGGAGGCGCGGGGGCTGCCGCTGGTGGTCGCCTTCGCCCCCGACGCGATCGACCCGGTCGCCGCCGCGCTGCTCGGGTTGGACGCCGTGCTGCTGTGCGATCCGACCCGTGTGGAGCGGGTCGCCGCGCTGGCGCTCGCCGGCCAGCGCTCCGCCGCGCCGTCGGGGAGCGCCTGGCGTGAGAGCGAGGCGGAGCGCCTCCGTCGCCTGAATGAAGAGGTGGCGCGGATCGCCGAGGTGCTGGCGAAGCTCGCGAGCAACGGACCTCCTGGGGAGGGCGGCGCAGTCGGCGACCGTCGCCGCGGCTATGGCGGCGAGCAGCCCGACGACGCGCCCCAGGATCCGCAGGCGATCCGCCGCGTCATCCGCGCGCGGCGGATGCGCGATATGTTCTTCCCCGCCGGGCTGTTCGAGGATCCTGCCTGGGACATGCTGCTCGACCTGTACGCCGCCGAACTCGAAGGGTTGAAGGTTTCGGTCTCCAGCCTGTGCATCGCCGCGGCGGTCGCGCCCACCACTGCGCTGCGCTGGATCACCCGCATGACCGACCTGGGCCTGCTCCAGCGCAAGCCCGATCCCGCCGATCGCCGCCGCGCGTTCATGGTGATGTCGGGGCAGGCACGGACGGCGATGCGCAACTACCTGGCCGCGGTGGCACGCGCCGGCCTGCCGGTCGCCTGACCGCCCATGGCTTGCGCCGATGCCCGGAGTTTGGCAACGCGCGGGCAGGGGGCGCTTAGCTCAGCTGGTAGAGCGGCTCGTTTACACCGAGTAGGTCGGCGGTTCGAACCCGTCAGCGCCCACCAATTCCTAAACCCTTGCGCGCTAGGCCGCGGCGACGACGCGCACGGGACCGGAGAACAGGGGTGAGCTGGAACCAGGTCTTTCGCGCGCTGTGGGCTCGGCGGTTGATCGTGGTGCTGGCAACGCTGGGCTGCCTGGCCGGCGCGGCCGTGCCGGTGATGCTGCTGCCGTGGCGCTATCAGGCGACGTCCAAGCTGCTGATCGACCTGTCGTCCCCCGATCCGGTCAGCGGCACCAGCATCCCCGGCAAGGCGCTGTCGGCCTATGTCAACACGCAGCTCCGGATCATCGGCGACTATCGCGTCACCGGCGCGGTGGTGGATGCGCTGGGCTGGACCAGCGCGCCCTCGCTGATCGACCAGTACAACCGTCGCCCGCCCGGCGACACCCGCGACTTCCGCCGCTACCTCGCCGACCTCGTCGCGCCGGGGATCGGGGCGCGCCTGCTAGCCGACAGCAACATTATCGAGATCAGCTACACCGCGCCTTCGCCCGAAGCCGCGCGCGTCATCGCCGATGCGCTGCGGACCGCCTATGTCGAACAGGTGCTGGTCCAGCAGCGCGAAGCGAGCCTCAAGACTGCGCTGTTCTATGACGAGCAGGCCGCCCGCTGGCTCAAGCGATTGCAGCAGTCGACCGAGGCGTCGACCGCCTATTCGCGCGCCAAGGGCACGGTGCTGGTCGACGACACCCGCGATCTCGCCGGGCTGGAGCTGCGCGACGCGACGCGGGCAGTGCCGACCATCTCCACCAAGGCCCGCGCGCAGGATCGGGTGCGCGGGGCGGGGGCGGAGGTAGCGCTGGCGCAGGTCGACGCCCGCATCGCCACGCTGGCATCGCTGCTAGGCCCCAACCATCCTCAACTCGTTCAGCTGCGCAGCCAGCGGACCGCGCTCGCCGCCGCGGCGGCCGCCGTGCGCCAGCAGAGCGGCGGGTCGCCCGCCGCCGCCGTCACCGATTCCGCCTCGCTGACCGGCGATGTCGGGCGGGTGCTCGCGAATCGGGAAAAGGTCGAGCAACTGCGGGTACTGAACTCGGAAGCGGCGATCCTGCGCGACCGCTTCAGCGCCGCGCGCGCCCGCGCCGTCGAGTTCCACCGCAACGCGGAGGCGACCACGACCACGCTGACCGAGCTCGGCCGGACGGTCGCCAAACCTCGGCCGATCTTCCCCAACCTGCCCTTCGTGTTCGGCGGCGCGCTGGCGCTCGGGCTGGTGCTGGGCGGGCTGGTGGCGCTGCTGACCGAGCTGCTCGGCGCACGCGTTCGCGGGCCGGAGGCGATCGAGACCGAGCGCTGGCCGGTGTTCGTCCTGCCGCGCTGACGCGGTGGCCGTTTACCGATCGGTAACGTCCTGGGGCGAAGATGCCCTGCCCGAGAGAGAAGAATGAGGGCAGGGCACCCCACGCAGGCCGGCAGCACGACGCCGGCATCGCTGGGGTGCCACGCCGCCGGTGCAGACCGCCTGTACGGGCGTGGTTAGCGGCGCATTCACCATCACAAAGGCCGCACCAGCCGCACCGCACGCCCGATCCAGGCGGGCATCGGCAGGATGACCGGCGTAGCCCCCGCTCCCGGCGGCAACAGACGGATCGCATCCGCCTCGACCGCCAGCAGCCGCCCGAAGCGGAACCCGCCCGCCGCCGCCGGTGCCAGCACGTCCCGTCCCAGCGCCTCGGTGAACGCCGCGGGCGCCAGCCGCTGCAGCCATATTGCGTCGCCCGCGCGATAGTCGCCCGCGCCGCCGACGACGTTCACCGCGACCAGTCCCGCGGTCACCGCGGGCGGCACGATGCTGGCGGCGCGGCGCGGCGCTCTCGCCTCCACCCCGTCGAGCACCGCCGCCACCGGCAGGTCGGGCCGGTCGGGCAAGCGGACGAGGTCGGCCGCATCGACGCCCAGCGCCGCCGCGATCCGTTGCAGCCACGCCATCGACACGGTGCGCGTTCCCGTCTCCAGCCGCCCGATCGTCTGCGCGGTGGTCGGCGGCACGCAGCGCTGCGCGACGGCCTCCAGCGTCAGCCCCTGCGCGCGGCGGACCTCGCGTATCGCGGTAATCATCGGCGGCTCCTAACCAGACTGGTACATTTCTGCTGTCCTACATGCGCGCTTCGGGTGCAAGGGGCGCGGTGTCAGGCGGGAGAGACGGCAATGCGCGAATTGGTGGACACGACGACGGGCGAGGGCCGGCGGGTGACGGTGAACCTCGCCGAATCGGCGCTGGGCTGGCTTGCCGCGCGCGGGATGGTCACCCCGCGCCAGATGGAAGCGGGCGAACGCCTGCGCGCGGATTGGGAGATGGCGCAGATCGGGCCGCGGGTGACGATGCGCTGGAGTCCCCGCGTCGATGGCGGCGGCCTCGGGCACGATCCCGCCACCGCCCAGATTGCGGCGAAGACACGGGTGACCGCCGCGACCCAGGCGACCGGGCCGGGGCTGTCGGACGTGCTCTGGCGGGTGATCTGTGCCGACGAACGCCTGCCCGAGGCCGAACGCGCGCTCGGCTGGCCCGCGCGCGCCGGCCGGGTCGTGCTCGGGCTCGCGCTCGATCGGCTCGCGGATCACTACGGGTTGCATTAAGGGGTGCGACCATGCGCTTCCGGATCACCAGATGCCACGGGTCGGGCAACGACTTCCCGCTGATCGACGCACGCGGAATGGCCGAGCCGGCGATCGGCTGGGCCGTCGTCGCCCGCGCGCTCGCCGACCGCGCCGGGCCGGTCGGCAGCGACGGGTTGTTGCTGCTGAAGGACGGTGACGACGCCCATGCCTTCGGCTTCGCGATGTACAATTCGGACGGGTCGGAGGCGGAAACCTGCCTCAACGGGCTGCGCTGCGTCGCGCGGGCGGGGTTCGAAGCCCTCGGGGTCGAGCGCGCGACCGTCCGGCTCGCCACCAGCAGCGCCACGGTCGAACGGGTCGCGCCGCTCGGCCCAGGCGTCTACACCGTACGGGAAACGGCCGGCCCCGCCGGGCTCGACCTCGACGCCTGGCCGATGGCGATCGGCCGCGCCCGCAACATCGACCAGCCCATCGCCGAGCTCGGCAGCGACCGCGCGTTCACCGCGGTGGCGATGCCCAACCCGCATCTCGTCGCGTTCGTCGACGCGATCGATGTCGACGAGCTGGTCACGCTGGGCCTGCGCTGCGAGGCCGCGCCCGCCTGGCTGCCGCGCCGCGCCAACGTCTCGTTCGTGACGGTCGCCGAGGGTGCGCTATTCGTCCGCACCCATGAACGCGGGGTCGGGCTGACCAACGCCTGTGGTAGTGCGATGGCCGCCTCCGTCCACGCCGCCGCGCTGACCGGCCGGATCGATTGGGAGGCGGAGACGACCGTCCGCAACCCCGGCGGTCTCGTCCGCGCGACCGCGCACCGCGACGGCAGCGTCAGCCTCGCCGGCAACGCGACCTACGAATGGCAGGGCAGCGTCACCGTCGATGCCGACGGCGCGCGCGACCTGACCATCGACCGGCGCTTCCCGGACGAAATCGCCGCCTGGGAGACTGCGCGCAAAGGTTGAGCGCAGCGCGCGCGTCCCCATATCGGCTGGGCATGGAGAACGTCCGCGACACCATCCGCGACCGGCTGCACGCCATGGTCGGCGCCGGCAGCGGGTTCGACCTCGGCCGGCCGGAGGGCGACCCCGGCCTGTTCGGGCCGGGCTCCGCGGCGTGGGCGGTCCATGCCGACTTCACCGCGATGATGATCGGCGGCACCTCGGCGCTGCTGCTCCAGATGCTCCACCCCGGCGCGCTGGCGGGGGTGTGGGACCACAGCAACTGGCGCGAGGATACCGCCGGCCGCCTCAAGCGCACCGCTCAGTTCATCGCGGTCACCACCTATGGCGCGACCGCCGCAGCGGAGGGCCTGATCGCCCGCGTCCGCCGCATCCACGACCGGGTGGCGGGCACGCTGCCCGACGGCACCGCCTACAGCGCCAACGATCCCGCGCTGCTCACCTGGGTCCATGTCGCGGAAACGCGCAGCTTCCTCGCCGCGCACCTGCTCTACCGCGACCCGGCGATGCCCGCCGCACGGCAGGAGCTCTACCATCGCGAGATGGCCGGACTCGCCCGCCGGCTGGGTGTGCCCGACGTCCCTACCAGCCGCCGCGCGGTGGAGCGCTATCTTCAAGCGACCCGCCCCGCGCTCCGCTTCGACGGACGGACCCGCGAGGTGGCGCGCGCGCTGCTCGACCAGCCGCCTGCGGCCGAAGGGTTGGGGATGGCGCAGGACGTCATCATCCAGGCCGCGATCGACCTGCTCCCCGGCTGGGCGCAGCGCCTGCACGGGCTGGAGGTCGCCCCGATCCGCCGTCCCGCGATCCGCCTGGGCGCCCACGGCGCGGCCCAGCTCCTCCGCTGGGCCCTCGCGCCACGGGTGGCGACGGCGGGCTGACCCGATCCTCCCCCTGGCAAGGGAGGATCGGCGCTCGGGTCACAGCACCTCGAACAGCCCCGCCGCGCCCATGCCGCCGCCGACGCACATCGTCACCACCACATACTTCGCCCCGCGCCGCTTGCCCTCGATCAGCGCATGCCCGGTCATCCGCGCGCCCGACATGCCATAGGGGTGCCCGATCGCAATCGCGCCGCCGTTGACGTTGAGCAGCTCGTCGGGGATGCCCAGCGTGTCGCGGCAATACAGCACCTGCACCGCGAATGCCTCGTTCAGCTCCCACAGCCCGATGTCGTCCATCTTGAGCCCGAACCGGTCGAGCAGCTTGGGAATCGCGAACACCGGGCCGATCCCCATCTCGTCGGGCTCGGTCCCCGCCACCGCCATGCCGACATAGCGGCCGAGCGGGGTCAGCCCGCGGCGATCCGCCTCCTTCTCCTCCATCAGCACGCTCGCCGAAGCGCCGTCCGACAGCTGCGAGGCGTTGCCCGCGGTGATCGTGCCGCCCTCGAGCACCGTCTTCAGGCTCGCCAGCCCTTCCGCGCTGGTGTCGGCGCGGTTGCCCTCGTCCTTGGACAGGGTCACGTCCTTGTGGCTGACCGCCTTGGTCTCCTTGTCGACGATCGCCATCGTCGCGGACACGGCCACGATCTCGTCGTCGAACTTGCCCGCCGCCTGCGCTGCCGCCGTTCGCTGCTGCGACTGGAGGCCGTACGCGTCCATCGCCTCGCGGGTGATGGCGTATCGCTTGGCGACCACCTCCGCAGTCTGGAGCATCGGCATGTAGATGCTGTTGTGCATCGCCAGCAGCTCGGGATCGGGAGCGACGTTCATCTTGGGCGTCTGGACGAGGCTGACCGACTCGACCCCGCCGCCGACCACGATCGCCATGTTGTCGGTGACGATCTGCTTGGCCGCGGTGGCGATCGCTATCAGCCCGCTCGCGCACTGGCGGTCGAGCGACATCCCCGACACGGTGGTCGGCAGCCCGGCGCGAAGCAGGCTGGTGCGCGCAATGTTGCCCGCCTGATGCCCCTGCTGGAGCGCGGCGCCGAGCACCACGTCGTCTACTTCCCCGCCTTCCACCCCGGCGCGCTCCACCGCGGCCTTGATCGCGTGGGAGGCGAGGGTGGGAGAGGGCAGGTTGTTGAACGCCCCGCGATAGGCGCGGCCAATCGGGGTGCGGGCGGTGGAGACGATAACGGCGGAACGCATGACAACCTCGCTTCTGGCTGCCCTCCCGACAAGGGAGGGGCTGGGGGTGAGTACGCGTCGCGAAGCGGCGCGCGGTCTAGGGCTGGGACTGGGGCTGGGGCTGGGGCTGGGGCTGGGCGAACACCTGACCGATCCATTCCGCGATCAGCGCAGGTCTGGCCTCGCCCTCGATCTCGACGGTGAACTCGGTGACCTGCTGATATCGGCCCGGTCGCTTTTCCTCGAATGACAGCAAGCGCGATCGCCCGCGCACCCGGCTGCCCGAGCGGACCGGGGTGACGAAGCGGATGCGGTTGCCGCCGTAATTGATCCCCATCTGCGCGCCCGCCAGCCGGGGCAGGTCGGGAGTCTTCGCGGACAACAGCGGCATCAGCGACAGGGTGAGAAACCCGTGCGCGACCGTGCCGCCGAACGGCGTGGCGGCGGCGCGTTCCGGGTCGACATGGATGAACTGGTGGTCGCCCGTCGCGTCGGCGAAGGCGTCGATCATGCCTTGCGTGACCTCCACCCAGTCGGACACGGCCTCCTCGCCGATCCGGTGCGTCATCTCCTCGGCGGTCAGGGTCGCCACGCTGGTTCCTCTGGGCTAGAGCCGAGGCATCTGCTGGCACGCCCCGGCGTCGCCTGCAAGTCCCGACAAGACCGGAAGCTTGAACATGGCCACTGCCGTAACGTCCAATCCTCGCAACTCCATGGCGAAGCTGTACCGCGCGCCCGAACCCGATGTTCTAAAACCGCTGCTCAATCGCGCCGCCCTGACCCCCGAATCGCGCGAACGGGTGCTCGGCCATGCCTCGGGCCTGCTCGCCGACCTGCGCGCCGCGCAGGGGAAGGGCTGGGTAAACCAGTTCCTGCAGGAATACCGCCTCAACTCGTCGGAGGGGGTGGCGCTGCTCAGCCTCGCCGAGGCGTTCCTGCGCGTGCCCGACCCCGAGACCGCCGACCTGCTGATCGCCGACAAGCTGGGCGATGCGGACTGGCGCGCGCACACCGGCGCATCGAACAGTCGCCTCGTCAACTCCGCCACCTGGGGCTTGGTAATCGGCCGCGCGCTGGTGGGGGAGGGGCCGGCGGGGCCGTTGAAGCGCCTGATCCAGCGCGCGGGCGAGCCCTTCGTCCGCCAGGCGGTGGGCGCGGCGATGAAGATGATGGGCGAGATCTTCGTGATGGGCCGCACCATCGACGAGGCGATGCGCCGCATGAAGCGCCCCGAGAACCGCGGCTTCACCGCTAGCTTCGACATGCTGGGCGAGGCGGCGCGCACCCACGAGGACGCCGCGCGCTACTTCAAGGCATACGAAGGCGCGATCGACGCGGTCGGCAGCGATCCTGCTGCGGGCCATTCGATCTCGGTCAAGCTCTCCGCTCTCCACCCCCGCTACGAGGTCGCGCGCTGGGACGAGTGCGTGCCCGCGTTGACGGAGATGCTCGAGGCGCTCGCGGTGCAGGCGGCGGGCAAGGGGATCGCGCTCACCGTCGACGCCGAGGAATCCGAACGGCTGGAGATGAGCCTCGACATCATCGGCGCCGTCGCGTCACTCCCGTCGCTCGCCGGCTGGGAGGGGTTCGGCATGGCGGTGCAGGCCTATGGCAAGCGCGCCCGCCCCGTCGTCGCTTGGGCGAACGAGCGCGGCCGGCTGATGAACGTCCGCCTCGTCAAGGGCGCCTACTGGGACTCGGAGATCAAGCGCACCCAGGTCGAGGGCCTCGCCGACTATCCCCTGTTCACCCGCAAGGCCGCAACCGACGTGTCGTACATGGCGGTCGCACGCGACATGCTCGACGCCAAGTACATCCGCCCCGCCTTCGCCAGCCACAATGCGCTGACCGTCGCGACGATCATGGAGTGGGCGGGGAACAGCCGCGACTTCGAGTTCCAGCGGCTCCACGGCATGGGCGAGGGGCTGTACGAGCGGCTGGTCCGCGACAACGGCTATCACACCCGCATTTATGCCCCGGTCGGCGGGCACCGCGACCTGCTCGCCTATCTCGTCCGCCGGCTGCTCGAGAACGGCGCCAACTCGTCCTTCGTCCACCAGCTCGCCGACGAGCGGCTGACCGAGGCGGATATCCTCGCCGATCCGGTCGCCAAGATCGCCGCGGTCGGCGGCGCCCGCCACCCTTCGATCCCGCTCCCCCGCGACCTGTTCGCGCCGGGGCACCGCAACAGCGAAGGGCTGGACCTGTCCGACCGCCCGACGCTGGCGGCGACCATCGCGGCGGTGACTTCGCCCCTCGCCGCCGGTGTAGTCGCCGACACCGATCCGGCCCGGGTCGACGACGCGATCACCCGTGCCGCCGCCGCATTCCCCGCGTGGAACGCCACGCCCGTAGACACCCGCGCCACCATCCTCGAACGCCTTGCCGACCTCCTCGAACAGAACCGCGACGACCTGATGGCGATTTGCGTCCAGGAAGCGCGCAAGACCATCCCCGACTCGATCGGCGAAGTGCGCGAAGCCGCCGATTTCTGTCGCTATTATGCCGGCGAAGCGCGCGCCCGCCTGCGCTCGGTCGAACTCCCCGGCCCCACCGGCGAGCGCAACACGCTCCACCTCGAAGGGCGCGGCGTGTGGGCGACAATCGCCCCGTGGAACTTCCCGCTGGCGATCTTCCTCGGCCAGACGGTCGCGGCGCTCGTCACCGGCAACACCGTCGTCGCCAAGCCCGCGCCCCAGACCCCGCGCATCGCCGCCCGCGCGGTCGAGCTGGCGCATGAGGCCGGCGTGCCGAGGGACGCGCTGATCCTCGTCCCCGGCGGCCCGGAGGTCGGCGCGGCACTCACCGCCGACCCGCGCATCGCCGGGGTCGCCTTCACCGGCTCCACCGCCACCGCCAAGCGGATCGCGCGCGCGCTGGTCGAGGATGACGACCGCCCGATCGTGCCGCTGATCGCCGAAACCGGCGGCATCAACGCGATGATCGTCGATTCGACCGCACTCCCCGAACAGGTCGTTGCCGACGTTGTCACCAGCGCCTTCCGCTCGGCGGGCCAGCGCTGCTCGGCGCTGCGCCTGCTGCTGGTGCAGGAGGAGGTCGCCGAGGCGACGATCGCGATGCTCAAGGGCGCGATGGACACGCTGACGGTCGGCGACCCCGGCGACCCCGCCACCGATGTCGGCCCGGTGATCGACCAGGCATCCTACGACAAGCTAATGGCCTATCGCGAGAGCGCCACCGCCGCGCAGGTCCACACCGTCCCGGTGCCCGCGGAGGGCCTGTTCGTGCCGCCGACACTGATCCGCCTCGACCGGATCGAGGACCTGACCCGCGAATGGTTCGGCCCGGTCCTCCACGTCGCGACGTGGAAGGCGGGGGCGCTGTCGGAGACGGTCGCCCGCGTCAACGCCAAGGGGTTCGGCCTGACCATGGGTCTCCACAGCCGCATCGCCCGCGCCGCCGAACTGGTCGAGGGCGAGGCCGCGGTCGGCAACCTCTACATCAACCGCTCGATGATCGGCGCGGTGGTCGGCTCCCAACCCTTCGGTGGCGAGGGCCTGTCGGGCACCGGTCCCAAGGCGGGTGGCCCCCACTACCTCTACCGCTTCGTCGCGGAGCGCGCGGTATCAGTGGACACGACCAGCGCAGGCGGCAACGCGACGCTGCTGTCGCTGGATGAGGCGGGAATCTGAGCGGCGTTTCCGGTTGGTGCGCTTCACGCGTCCCCGCTACGTTCTCAAGCGGCGGCGATCCTGCCGCCGATCCAATGGGAGAACGCCATGTCGTTTGGTGATGTGTGCCTGCTCCTGGTGGCGTTGTTCGGCTTCGGCACACTTCTTCTGAAGGTGGTCGAGGTGGCACGTCACAGGTAGGCCAACGGGCGGCGGGCGCGCGGCAACGCGTCCCCCAAACGCCCGGCTTTCCGATGGCTGCCCCCGAAAACGATCGAACCCCCGCCACGGCAATGGCGAGGGTTCATCCAATGGCAAGGTCATGTCGCTTGGTAGGTCTCATCTACACTTCAAGTGTAGCCGTTTCTATACCACCGGCTCCTACCTCAGCGCCCTTCCGCCCCATGCCACGCATACGGCATCACCAACGTCCCATCCGGCGCCGCGGTGTACGTCGTCTGGGTCGGATACGGGATCACGATCCCCTCCGCCTGAAACCGCCGCACCAGCGCCACCAGCAGCCGGTTGCGCGTGTCGTGCGCCAGCGGCCAGTCGTCGCCCGGCGTATCGACCTGGAGCACGAAATCGAGCGAGGACGCGCCGAAGCTCTCGAACCCCGCGCGCGCCACCTTGCCCCCGACCGCCTCGGCCAGCTCGGTCAGGATCGCGGGCACCCGCTCCAGCACCTCCGGAGCGGTCTCGTACGCCACCCCGATCGTGTAGCCGACGCGCACATGGTCGCGGTTGGAGGTGTTCTGGATCTCCTTGTCGAGCAGCTGGCGGTTGGAGATCACCCGCATCTCGCCGGTGAACGCGCGGATGCGGGTCGACTTCAGCCCGATCGACTCGATCACGCCGGTGGTCTGGTCGTAGCTGACCTTGTCCCCGCGCCGGAACGGCCGGTCGAAGATGATCGCCAGCGCCGCGAACAGGTCCGCGAAGATGCCCTGCGCCGCAAGGCCGATCGCGATGCCGCCGACCCCCAGCCCCGCGACCAGCCCGGTGACGTTGACGCCCAGGTTGCCCAACACCGTCACGAACGCGACCGCGAACAGCGCGAACGTCACCAGCAATCGGATCAGCCCCAGCGCCGACAACAGCGCCTCGCCCGTATAGTTCTCCGACCGGGTGCGGTGCTCGATCGCGCCCAGGATCAGCTCGCGGCCCCAGACCGCGAATTGGAATACAGAGGCGACTGTCCACACGAAATCGACGGTGGAGGCGACCTCGCGCGGCGCGCCGGCATAGCCGACCACCAGCTTGGCCGACAGCATGACGATGAAGACGCTGCCGGTTTTCTCGATCGCGCGGCCGAAGATCGCGGGCCAGCCCTTGCCCGTGCGGCTTCGCGCCGCCAGTCGCTGGCCGAGGCCGCGGGCCCAGAACAGCACCAGTGCGATCGCCGCGCCGATCCCCACCGCGATCAGGATGCGCAGCCAGTTGCCGCTCAGCCATTCGACGCTCGACCGGATCAGCTCGGTGACCTGCGCCTCGACGTCGACGGGACGGAAGATCGGCGCCTTGGGTGCGGACACATTCGACATGCGTGAAGGTCAGGCCGCCTGGATCGCCTCGCGCGCCTGCTCCTTGGCGGCGGGCACGACATTGCGTTCGAGAAAGGCGATCAACCCGCGCTCCTCGCGGCTGAGCTGGCCGGTGGCGCGCGGCAGCTTCAGTGCCTGGCGGAACACCGCCTGGTCCTGCTTGACGAGGTCTATCACGTCCGGGTGGACGTAGGATTTGCGTGCGATCGCGGGCGTGTTGCCGAGCTTGGCGGTGACCGGCTCGAGCAGCTGCTTCAGCGTCAGGTCCTTGTCGGCGGCCGCCAGCGCCTCGAAGGCGAGCAGGCTCGCGCCCCAGGTGCGGAAGTTCTTGGCGGTGAACTCGCCACCGGTCGCGGCCTTGATGTATTCGTTGACGTCCGAGGAGGTGACGGGACGCGCTTCGCCGTCCTCGTCCAGCCACGCGAACAGGTGCTGTTCGTCGAGATCCTGGCACGCCTTGACGAAGCGGGCGAGCGAACGGTCGGACACCTTCATGTCGCAATCCTTGCCCGACTTGGCCTTGAAGCGCAGGCGCAGCGTGTCGCCCTTCACCGTGGCGTGCTTCTCGCGCAACGTGGTCGCGCCATAGCTTCCGTTCTGCTTGACGTAATCCTCGTTGCCGACCCGGATGTTGCTCTCGTCGAGCAGCCGCACCACCGCGGCGACCGCGCGTTCCTTGCTCAGGCCACGGGTGGCGAGATCGGCGGCGACCTGCTTGCGGAGCGACGGCAGCGCGTGGCCGAACTCGGCGGTCTTTTCGTACTTCGCGGCTTCCTGCTGCTCGCGATAGCCAAGGTGGTAGCGGTACTGCTTGCGGCCCTTCTCGTCCCAGCCGACCGCCTGGATGTGGCCGTTGGACCTGGGATTGAACCAGGCGTCCTTGTACGCAGGGGGGAGCCCGATCGTGTTCAGCCGGTCGATCTCGTCGCGATCGGTGATCCGCTCGCCCTTGGCGTCGTGATACGCCCAGCCATTGCGCACCTTCTTGCGGGTTATGCCGGGCTTGGAGTCGTCCGAATAGATGATCTTGGCGGCCATGCTGCGTCCTCGGGTCCGCCGGTGCAATGCGCGTCGGGGCTGCGCGGTTCCGGTCAGGCGGGAAGAGGTTGCGGCGCGGCGCGGCGCATCGGCCGGAACCTCGCATCGCGACGCTGCCGCGCGCACCAGCCGTCCAGCCCGACCTGCGCCCCGATCAGGAGAAACAGGAAGCTTTGAAACGCGATCCCGACGAACGCCGCGCCGAGCAGGTAGACGAGCTGCGCCTCCTGCAACGCCCCGGCGAGCGCGCCGGCCCAGGCGGTCTCGCCGTCCCGGTGACGACGGCGCAGCGCCTCCATCCGGATCACGCCAGCGCCGTTGATGAGCAGCCACAGGGCCAGCCCCGGCCAGCCCTGTTCGCCCAGCATCTCGAAATACGAGCTGTGGTACGCGCGCGCCTTGTCCACCTCGAGCGTCTGCTCGACCTTCTGGCTCGGCCCGTCGCCGGCCAGCTTCACCGTGTCGTAGCGGATGTGGTTCTGCCGATACGCCTCGAACCCGCCGCCGAAGGGGTGATCCTTGACGTAGTCCAGCGTCCACTTCCACACCGCGATCCGGGTGGAGGCGGACTCGTCGCCCTGGTAGCCGCCGATCGTCTGCATCCGGTCGGTGAACCCCTGCGGCAACAGCGGCACCGCCAGCGCCCCTGCCGCCGCCAGCATCGCGAGATAGCGCACCCGCTTCTTCACCGTGCGGATCAGCAGCACCGCGAGCAGCCCGATGCACAGCAGCCCCGTCCGCGCCGAGGTGCCGACCGGCATCAGCAGGCAGGCGAAGATCAGCGCAGAGCCGAACAGCTTCACTCGCCAGTCGGGCGCGAACACCGTCCCGTACCGCGTCAGCCACCAGATGACGGGGATGATCGCGATCGCGACGGTCGAGATGATGCTCGATTCATACAGCCCGGCGTTGTTCTCCACCATCAGGTTGAGCTGACCATAGCCGCCCCCGGTCGCGAGCGTCTTGATCCCGCCGACGATGATGATCGACCCGGCCGAAAGCACCGCGAACAGCAGCAGCGCCTCGATGCGCAGGCGGGTGCGCAGAGTGAGCGGCAGGAACGCCGCAAACACGAGGTTCTTCCACACCCATTCCCACTTGTCCGCCGCCTCGACCGGAAAATCGGCGGTGACGGTGGTGGCATAGCAATAGCCGAGCAGCGCGAGGATCATCACCTGCCGCGGCGCGAGCCGCGTCCGCGCCTTGTCGTCCGCCAGCGCCCAGCCGCCCACCGCCATCGCGACCGCGATCATCGAGATCGGCACGCTGTTGAGCAGCCAATAGGTCAGCCGCTGGGGCGACACGAGGTCGATATAGACGTACGCCAGCACCAGCAGGAACGGCCGCTTCAGCCCCAGCGCGAACAGCGCGGCCAGGAAGCCGACGAAGGCGAGGTCGTGCACTAGCGGCCCTCTCGCGGCGGCGGCGTCTCGCGATCCAGCTCCGGCCGCCGGAGCAGCCGCCAAGCGGCGAGCAGCATCAGCCCATGGGTGAGCCCGAGCGCGAAATTGTCGATCATCGCCGGCCCTCCCTCTGGCTGGTGGAAGCGCGACGATAGCGCATGGCGGTTGCGGGGCTGTTAAGGCGCATCCACTCCATCAACCTGACCTCATCCCCTTCGTCACCCCGGCCTTGTGCCGGGGTCCATGGCTCCGCAAGCCACACGGCCCGCGCCTCCTGTCGATGCGCTCGCCGCGCGGTGGACCCCGACACAAGCCTGTCCTGAGCTTCGCCGAAGGGGCCGGGGTGACGGGGCGGAATGTTGGCAGGCCGCGTGAAAGGGGCCGAGGCCACCCGGTCAACCCCGCCTTAAACACCCCCATGCCATCCCCGCCCGATGCGCATCCTCCACGTCCTCGACCACGGGCTGCCGATCCAGAGCGGCTACACCTTCCGCACCCGCGCGATCCTCAAGGCGCAGGGGGAGCGGGGCTGGGCAGTCGCCGGCGTCACTGGCCCGCGCTACAACCGCGGCGACGCCGCCGAGGAGACGGTCGACGGCCTCCGCTTCTTCCGCACCCCGCCCGCCCGCTTCGGGCCGGCCGGCGAGATCGCCGCCTTCGCCCGCGCGATCGGGCGGGCGGTGGACGCGTTCCGCCCCGACATCCTCCACGCCCATTCGCCGGTAGTCGACGCGCTCGCCGCGTGGCTGGTGGCGCGCCGCCGCGGGCTGCCGCTGGTCTATGAAATCCGCGCCTTCTGGGAGGATGCGGCGGTCGGCAACGGCACCGGGCGCGAGGGATCGTGGCGGTACCGCGCGACCCGCGCCGCCGAAAGCTGGGCGGTGAACCGCGCCGATGCCGTGGCGGTGATCTGCGACGGCCTGCGCGACGACCTGCTCGCGCGCGGGGTCGATCCGGCCAAGGTCATCGTCTCCCCCAACGGCGTCGACATGGCGCTGTTCGGCGCGCCCGCACCCCGCGACGCCGCGCTCGCCGCCGAACTCGGCCTCGACGGCACCGATGTCGTAGGCTTCGTCGGCAGCTTCTATCCCTATGAAGGGCTCGACGACCTCATCGCCGCGATGACCGCGCTGGTCGCAGCGCGCCCCGCCACCCGGCTGCTGCTCGTCGGCGGCGGCCCGGCCGAGCCCGCCTTGCGCGCACAAGCCGCCGCATCTCCCGTCGCGCACGCGATCCGCTTCGTCGGGCGGGTCCCGCACGAGGCGGTGGAGCGCTATTACGGCCTGATCGACGTGCTCGCCTATCCGCGCAAGCGGATGCGCCTCACCGACCTCGTCACGCCCTTGAAGCCGCTGGAGGCGATGGCGCAGGGCCGGCTGGTCGCCGCCTCGGACGTCGGCGGCCACCGCGAGCTTATCCGGGACGGAGCAACGGGCACCCTGTTCGCCCCCGACGATCCCTTCGCGATCGCGCGCGCGCTGGCCGGGCTGTTTGCCGACCGCACCGGCTGGGACGCGCGCCGCGCCCGTGCCCGCGCCTTTGTGGAGGACATGCGTAACTGGTCGTCAAACATTTGCGTTTACCAACCCGTCTATCAGCGGCTGATCGGCGCCGCGTCGACGGACCTGCCATGCGATCCCCATCCCGCCAGCGCCTGACCGACCTCCTGCCGCCGCTCGGCGCAGGGCTGGCGGGCGTACTGGTGCTGGCGACGGTGCTGCTCGTCCCGAGCGCCTGGCTCGAGTCGCTCAGCTGGCGCAGCGGCCTGTCCCAGCTGCTGCCGATGGCCGAGCCGCCGCTGGGCGCCACCGCGCGCGGCGTGCTCGCGCTCGGCGGAGGCGCCGCCGCCGCCGCGATCGCCTGGGCGGCGCTGTTCCTGCTCTGGGGCACCGACGGCCTGCTCGTACCGCGTCGCACCACACCCGGCGCGCGCCATGCCGACGCGCACCCCCCCAGCGTCCGCCGCGCGGACGCGCACCCCGATGCACCTCCACGCCCGCCTCTGACGGCCGCCGAGCTGGGCGAGCCGCTGCCGCCGCCCCCGCCCGCCGAGCAGCCGATCCCCGCCGACCTCGACCAGCCGCTCGCCGCGTTCGACCCCGCCGCGATTCCCGACGTGCCGCGCGAGCCCGTCCGCCCCGTCGCCCCGCTCGTCGCGCCCAGGCTGGTGCCAGAACTGGCGGCAGGCGAGCGGATCGAGACGTTCGACCTGTCGCCCCGCGCGCCCGGCGACACCCAGCCCTCGATCGAACAGCTGCTTCGCCGCCTCGAACTGGGCGCCGGCCGCCGGCCCGCCGCCGCGCGCTGAACCCCCTTCTGCCCGGCGACTCGCGCTGCTAGCCTCCCCCCCCGAACGGGAGAGGCGCCGCGATGCAGGATGGGAAGCAACCGGCCGAGGCCACCCAGGCGCAACCCCCTGCGCAACCCCCTGCGCAACCTTATGCCTGGTACGTGCTTGGCGTCCTGTTTCTCGTCTACATCCTCAACTTCGTCGACCGGCAGGTGATCTCGATCCTGGCGGAGGACATCAAGCGCGACCTTCACCTGCGCGACGAGGACCTGGGGTTCCTCTACGGCACCGCGTTTGGCGTCTTCTATTCGCTGTTCGGCATCCCGCTCGGGCGGCTGGCGGACAACTGGTCGCGGGTGCGGTTGATGACGCTGGGGCTCGCCCTGTGGTCGGCGATGACCGCGCTGTCGGGCCTGTCGCGCAGCGGCGGCCAGCTCGCCGCCGCACGCATCGGGGTGGGAGTGGGGGAGGCGACCGCGAGCCCGTCGGCCTATTCGCTGATCTCCGACTGGTTCCCCCGCCGCCTGCGCGCCACCGCGCTGTCGATCTATTCGGCCGGGCTCTATGTCGGCGGCGGCTGTTCGCTGTTCATCGGCGGGCTGATCGTCCAGGGCTGGAACCGCAGTTATCCGAACGGCGGCCCGCTGGGGCTGGCGGGATGGCAGGCGGCGTTCCTCGCGGTCGGCATCCCCGGGCTGCTACTCGCGATCTGGGTCGCCACCCTCAGGGAGCCGATCCGCGGCGCGGTGGAGGGCCTGCCCCCGCCCGATCGCCACCCCGCGCCGTTCCGCGCCTTCGTTGCCGACCTCGTCACCGTGCTGCCGCCGCTCACCCTGATCGGCGCCGCCGCGCGCGGAGGGCGCGCGCTGGCGGTCAACCTGCTCGCCGCCGGGCTGGTGACGCTCGTCGTCGTGGGGCTGGTGTCGATCGGCGAGCCCTGGCCACAATGGAGCGCGGTCGGGGTGGGCGTCTACGCCGTGTTCTCCTGGGCCAGCGCGCTCCGCCGGCGCGATCCCGCCACCTTTGCGCTCATCATCGGCACGCCGGCGTTCCTGTGCACGGTGGTCGCCTATGGCCTCAACGCGTTCCTCGCCTATGCCGCCAGCTTCTGGGCCGCGCCGTACGCGTTGCGCGTACTGGGACAGAGCCCGGCGGAGGCGGGGTTCCTGATCGGCGGGCTGGGCGCGCTCGCCGGGTTCCTGGGTGTCACCGGCGGCGGCATCATCGCCGACCGCCGCCGCCGCGCGCGCGCCAACGGCCGGCTGGAGGTGGTGATCGCCGGCGCGGTGCTGCCCGTGCCGTTCCTGGTGCTTGCCTTCACCGCGAGCGGCCCCGCCGCCTTCTATCCCGGCATTTTCCTGGCGCAGATTACCGCCTCGATCGCGCTGGGCGCGGCGGCGGCGACGACGCAGGATCTTGTATTGCCCCGGATGCGCGGCGCGGCGACCGCGACCTTCTTCCTCGGCACGACTCTGCTCGGGCTCGCGATGGGGCCGTATCTAGCGGGCCGCGTCTCGACCCTGTCGGGCAGCCTGTCGGTCGGGATGCTGTCGCTGCTGGCGACGGTGCCGGTCACCCTCGCCGCAGCGGTCGCCGCATGGCGGCTGGTGCCGGCCGCCGAAGCGACGCGAGAGGCGCGGGCGAGGGCGGCGGGCGAGCCGATCTGATGGCCCGGCCCCGATTGTCGGGTCGTCGCTGACCGCCTAAGCGCGGGCCGGTGACCGCGCCCCTCCGCCTCTGCCTCGACACCGCCGCGCTGACCGAGAACTGGCGTGCCCTTGCGCGGATGAGCGGCCCTGCCGCCTGCGGGGCGGCGGTGAAGGCGGACGGCTATGGCCTGGGCGCGACGGAGGTCGCGCGCCGGCTGGCCGAGGCCGGTTGCCGCGACTTCTTCGTCGCGACCTGGGCGGAGGCGACCGCGCTCGCCCCGCTCGGGCTCTCGGTTTCGGTCCTCCACGGCGTCCGCGCGGCCGACATGCCCGCCGCGCTCGCCGGGATCGCGCGGCCGGTGCTCGATACCTCCGGACAAGTCGCGCGCTGGAGAGGGGCGGGCGGCGGGGCGTGCGACCTGATGGTCGATACCGGCATGAACCGGCTCGGGATCGCGCCGGACGAGGTTGCGGCGCTGGCAGACGGCCTCTCGCTCGACACGTTGATGAGCCACCTCGCCTGCGCCGACGAGGACGCCGCTCTCAACGAGACGCAGCGCGCCCGCTTCGCCGCGCTCGCCGGGTCGACGCCTGCGTGCCGGATGAGCCTCGCCAACTCCGCCGGGATCGCGCTGGGGGCGGGCTATCGCTTCGACCTGACCCGACCCGGCCTCGCCTTGTACGGTGGGGTGCCGCGCCCCGAGTTCGCCGGCGTCATCCGCCAGGTCGTCTGGCCGGAGGCGCAGCTGCTCCAGCGCCGGCTTGTCCGCGCCGGCGATACTGTCGGCTACAACGCGACCTGGACGGCCTCGCGCGACACACCGGTCGGCATCGTCAACCTGGGCTATGCCGATGGCTATGGCCGCGGCTTCTCCAATCGGGGACAAGCCCATGCCGGCGGCTCGGCCCTGCCGGTGCTCGGCCGCGTGTCGATGGACCTGACCGCGCTCGACCTGTCCGCCGCCCCGGACCTGGACGAGGGCGACTGGGTCGCGATCGACTACGCCCTGCCCGAAGCCGCGGCGGCGGGCGGGCGTTCGCAATACGAGCTGCTCACCGGCCTCGGCCCGCGCTTCGCGCGTGAGTGGATATAGCGGCTCAGACCGGTCCGTCCTCACGCACCGCCGGCAACGCCCTCTCTCATCGGTGGAGCGACAGGCCGCATCACATGGCGATGGGAAAGGTGAGGGCAGTCGGACACGAGAGCGCAATCCGCCGCTGTCCTACACGCCGCGTTTATGCTCCAAGCTGTCGCATGGCCGCTGCCCGCCTTTCCATGTCCCCCGGTTTCTCAGCATCGCGCCAGATCCCTTCAACATGTCGTTTTGCCGGAACCTTCGGAACCTTTGCCGCCCGCTATCAGGCCGGCAGCGCCTCGATCCATCGGGCGAGCGGCGTCCATAGCCGTGCGGGCGCGGAGCGGCCGATCATCATGCCGACATGCCCCGCCGCCAGCACCCGCCGGTCGGGCAGGCCCATGGCTGTGGCGGCCGGCACGATCCGGTCGCTCGCCGACACGAACTCGACCGCAGGGCAGGGCAGCGCCGCCGGATCGACGATCCGGCCGGCCACCCGCCATTCGCCGCTGCCCGTCAGGTCGCGGTCCGAAAGGTCCTCGAACAGCTGCCGCCCCGCCGCCAGCGTCAGCGGCGCGCCGGCATTGGCCCAGTCCTCCAGCCGCACGAACGCCCGCGCCCCTTCGCTTTCCGCCGCCATCCGCCCGAACGCCTCGAACTTCGCCACCGTGCGTGCGGGGTCGAGCCCCCAGAACCCCGCCTGGAGCAGCTCGATCGGCACCAGCCCCAGCGTCTCGCACGCTCCCCGCGCCGCCGCCCACATCGCGGCGATCGCGGCACGCGCCGGCTCGCCGTATCCCGCAAACCGCCATGGCGCGGCGATTGTCGCTACTCCCGCTACCGGCACCGCCGATGCCGCGCCCCAGGAAAGCGTCCCGCCCAGGCAATACCCGACCAGCACCGGCGGCTCGGGCAGCCGGCGCAGCAGCGGCACCAGCAGCCGCTCGACATGCCGGTCCAGCCCGAGCGCGCGCTCATCGGGTCCGGGGCTGCCCCAATCGACCAGCCATGTGTCATGCCCCCGCGCCGCCAGCCACCTCGCGAGCGACCGGTCGGGCGCAAGATCGAGAATCGCGGGCGGGTTGATGAGCGACGGCACCAGCACCACCGGCGCGCCCCCGCCGCCGCCCGCATGCCGCAACACCGCGCGTCCTTCGGCATGGACGGCGTCCAGCAGAGGCGGCGCGGGCGGGCGCGGGGCGTGCTGGAAGGCGCGCAATCCCGCCAGCGCGGCGGCGGCGCGCGCGGAATCGCCCGCGGTTTCGCTGCGCAGCAACGCCAGGAACAGCGGCAACGGCCGCGGCCCATGTTGCGGTGCCGCGAAGAAGCGATTAGCCTCGGGTCCGATCACGGCCGCAAGCTAGCCGGAATCTGGGGGGCAGCCATGAAGAAGCAGGCGGGCGACGGTCCGGTCATTATCAAGAAATACGCGAACCGGCGGCTCTACAACACCGAAAGCTCGTCCTACATCACGCTCGAACACCTCGCCGCGATGACCAGGCAGGGGCGCGACTTCAAGGTGGTCGACGCCAAGACCGACGAGGACATCACCCACAATGTCCTCACCCAGATCATCATGGAAGAGGAAGGCCGCGGCCAGGCGATGCTGCCGGTCAGCTTCCTCAGGCAGCTGATCGCGATGTACGGCGATTCGATGCAGGCGGTGGTGCCCGGCTATCTCGAAGCGTCGATGGACAGCTTTCGCCGCAACCAGGAACAGTTCAAGTCGGCGGTGGAGGGCGCCTTCGCCCATTCTCCGTTTGCCGAGATCGCCAAGCGCAACATGGCGATGATGGAGGCCGCGGCGGGCGCGTTCAAACCGGCCCCCGCCCCAGCTGCTCCTGCCGCCGCCCCTGCCTCGACCGGGCGCAGCAAGGACGACGAGATCGCCGCGCTCAAGGCGGAACTGGCGACCCTGCGCGACAAGGTCGATCGCCTCGACCAGTGACCGCGGGGCTGTGGTGGCCGGTCGCGGCCGGGCTCGCCGCGCTGGCGATCGTCGCCGGCTGGCGCGACCGGCAGCGGCGGCTGCGCACCGATCCGGACCGGGTGGGCGCGGTCGACTGGCCCAGCGTGCAGGTGTTGGCGCTGCTCGCGCTGGCGATCATGGTCAGCCTCGCGCTGGCCTGAACGCGCGATCCCGGCTGCCCCAGCACGCGCCGTCGCGATGCACAGGGGCGAGCAGCCCCAGCGCATAACGGTCGACGAACGTCCCGACCGCCGCGAAGCCGACCACCGCCGCCGCCAACCACCCGATCATCAACGTGCGTTCCGGCTTTTGCTCCGGGCGGCGCAGCGCCAGCCCCGCGCACACCGCGACCAACACCCCGATAGGCGAGGATGTCATCACCGGGCAGCAGCCGGAGCGCGGCGAACAGCAGGAACAGCCCGATCGGCTTGCGGTTTCAGATGTCGAGGTACGGCACCGCGCCGCCCAGCATGCGGTCGCCGACCAGCAGATACCATTGCTCGTCGACGTGGATCACCGGATTGCCCGGTCGGGCCGGCGCGCCGCCACCGCCACAATTGGCAACATCACGGCCAGGTGGCAAAGCAGGGCAGTCAGGCGCACCTTTCCTCCCTAGAAGCCGGTGGGGACGTCGCAACGCTTAATAGAAGTCGCGCGCCAGCAGAGTCCGTTCGCCGCCCGCGCAGTCGGTCAGCCGCGTTGTTGTCCCCGCGGGGGCAGCGCTCCATCGGGCAAGCGGGCTCGCCAGGTAATCGGGCGTGACCGGCGCGCCGTCGATCGCGCAGATCAGATCGCCCTCGCGCCATCCGGCGGTCGCCGCCGGGCTGCCCCGCATGACGTGGAGGACGCGCAGTCGATCGCGCGCGAGCCCCAGCAGCAGCCCGGAGGTGGAGCGCAATGGCGGCTGTCCAACCTCCGGCCCCGGTGCGAGCACCATCCGGCCAGCGCCCGGATCTAGCAGCACCCGATAGCGACCCAGGAACCCCGATCCGATCCGTCCAGCAGCCCCGATCGTGGTCGAAAACCCGTTCGGTGGCTCCGCGCGCACCTCCACCTGCCGGGCGGTGAGCGTGCCCAGCCGGATCGCGGGTAGGATCGCCAGATCGGTGACCAGCGGCCCTGCCAGGCCATAGGCGATCGCGGTGGTGCTAGGCTGGCCGCGCGGCACCGCCCGGCTCCAGGCTTCGGCGTTGATCGTGATGGTGGCCCCGTCGCCGGTGTCGACGATCATCGGCGCAAGCCGCTGGTCGCCCACGGTCACCGCACTCTCGTAGACGTGCCGTTCGGGCGAGACCGCGAGCGGTGCGGTCGCGCCGGTGAAGGGTAGCCGTCCCGATCGCAGCAACCGGAACCGCCGCCCTGGATAGTCGATGTCGAGCGCATGGCCGGCGAGCAGATCGCGCCCGACCAGCAGATCGATCGCCTCCCCGCCGCCGGTCGCGGACGCGGGCAGCGGCGCGACCGCCAGCCGGCCACCGCGACGGTGCAGCGCGCCTACTTCCAGGTCGCGGATTGTCATCCAGGCGATCGCCACCCGGCCGCCGATCGCGTTGGCGGTGTCTCCGCCCGTCAGCCGTGCCGGGTCGATCGCCGCCGATCCGCGCGCGAGCAGCGAGTCGCTCAGCCCGGTATCGAGCACCGCCGTCACGTCATGGCCGTCCAGTGTGGCCCTGAAACGGATCTGGTTGCCGGGCGTCAGCGTGAACGGAATCCAGCGCCTCTCGCTGTCCGTCGCGAGGGTGAGCACGCCCGACTCCGGCGCGGACGGATCGGGGGCCATCGCCGCGAGCAGCAGAAACAGGGGAAGGAGCAGGCGGATCACGTGGGTCGGACGTGAGACACTGTGGCTGAACCGGCGATGATCGAACGGGCGCGATGCAGCCTGATGCAGGTCATCGCCGCCGAAACACCGTTCGTCCGATCCAGTTCCCGCGTGGGTTTCAATTAATTTCCGCACGCCGTAGCCGACCCTCACACCGCAATCGACCGGGGGGTCGCCCGATGAACGTCAAGGCTTTGGCAGCGCGTTTCGCGCTGGTGGTTTCGTGCGCCCTGATGGCGGCGGTGCCCGCTCACGCGCAGTTCTGGCAGTGCGCGCCCTTCGCCCGCAGCGTGTCGGGGATCGAGCTGCACGGCAACGCCAGCAGCTGGTGGGGCCAGGCGGCGGGCCGCTATGCGCGCGGGCACGTGCCCCAGGTGGGATCGGTGCTGTCGTTCGAGGCGACTCGGCGGATGCGGGTGGGCCATGTCGCGATGGTCAGCAGGATCGTGAACGAGCGCGAGGTGCTGCTCACCCACGCCAACTGGTCGCGCCGCGGCGGGGTCGAGCGCGACGTTCGCGCGGTGGACGTATCGGCGGCGGGCGACTGGAGCCAGGTGCGCGTCTGGTACGGGCCGCAGGCGTCGCTCGGCACGTCGAGCTATCCCACCAACGGCTTCATCTATGCCGCCGGCGCGCCGGCCAGCGAGGCACCGGTGCAGGTCGCGGCGCTCGTGATCGACCCCGCCTCCTGATCCGTCACGCCGCCCTGAAGGTCATCGCGACGCCGTTCATGCAGTAGCGCTGGCCGGTCGGCCTGGGCCCGTCGTCGAAGACGTGGCCCAGATGCCCGCCGCAGCGGTCGCAATGCACCTCCGTCCGGCTCATCAGGAACGACCCGTCGGTCCGGGTGCCGACCGCATGGGGCAGCGGCGCCCAGAAGCTCGGCCAGCCGGTGCCGCTGTCGAACTTGGTGCGCGAGGCGAACAGCGGCTGCGCACACCCCTTGCACAGAAACGTGCCGGCGCGGTGCTCGGCGTTGAGCGGGCTCGACCAGGGGCGCTCGGTACCCTCGTGGCGCAGCACGTCGTAGGCGGCGGGGCCGAGCTGGCGACGCCAAGCCTCGTCGGGCTTGGCGACGGGGAAGGCGGGCGCGGCTTCGGCCGGGCGGCTGCGCGAGCCCCACAGGGCGGCACCGATCGTGCCCAGGCCCAGCAGCGACAACAGCGAACGGCGATCGGATGGCGTGCTCATGCGTCCCAGATGGGGATATCCCGGCCGTTTTGAAGGGCCTTGCGCGACCGGCGCGGGCGTGCCGAACCGGATTGGAGCACCCCGCGCCGGAACGCGCGCGCGCCCACGGTGATGAACGCCGCCACCCACAGCCCCTGCCACCCGAGCGCCAGCGCATGCGGCCACAGCTCGGGCGCGTTCGCCGCATGGCCCGCCATGGCGTAGGGCGAGGAGAGCGGGAACACCTCCGTCGCGGTCGCCAGCCAGCCGCCGGGATGCGCCGCCGCCGCGGAGGACAGCGCGAACATCCCGACCTGGACGATCGTCACCGGCAGCGACAGCAGCTGGATCTCGCGCATTGTCGACGCCTGCGAGCCGATGCCGAGGAACACCGACCCGAGCAGCAGGTACGCCATGGCAAAATAGGCGGCGAACAGGGCGGCGAACCAGCTCCCGCCGACCGCGGGCGCGAATTGCCCGATCGCCGCCGCCGCACCCGGCGGCAGGACCGCAGCGACCTGGCTCACCACTACGCCCCAGAAGCAGACGAACAGCACGGCGACGCCGAACATGCCGAGCAGCTTGCCCAGGAACACGCATTCCAGCGGCACCGCGGCGGCGAGCACCTCGATCACCTTGGTGTTGCGCTCCTCCGCCATAGTGCCGATCACCTGCCCCGACAGGAACAGGGTCAGAAAGAAGACGCCGAACACCGCTACGAACGCCGCCTGGTTGCGGCTGCCCTGGCTGGTGCGGGGCGGATCGGTGGCGATCTTGACCGCATCCACCCGCGGCCGCGCCGCACCCAGCCGCTGGTCGACCAGGGTCTCGGCGGCGACCAGCGCGAGGTAGTCGGCCGACCGGGTGAAGCGCCGGGCATACAGGACGTGCGGGCGCTCCAGCGGGCCGAACATCACCGCGCCGACGTCCATGTCCTTCGTCTGGAACAGTCGGGCCGTCTGCGCTCCCGGCTCGCCCGCAGGGCGGACGGTGGCGAGCGGCGGTGGGGCGGCGTCGCGGGGAAAAACCGCGCGCAGCCGCGTATCCGCCTCCGCGATCGGGCGGGCGAGCGCGTCGGGGACGATCGCGACAATCGCGGCGCGGTCGCGCCCGCTGTCGGCAACGCTTGCCGCGCCCAGCCCGCCGATCGCGGAAAAGCCCAGCATCATCACCGGCGCGAACAGGAATAGGAGGAAGATCGGGGTGAACACGGTGGCGGTGAAGTCCCGCCGCGCAATCGTCAGCGTCTGGCGCAGCCCGCGTGCAAACCGGCTCATGCCCCGATCTCCGCCGCCTGCTCGCCGACGATGCGTACGAACGCCTCGTGCAGCCCCGGCCGCTCGATCGACAGCCCGGCGATGCCGTGGCCCGCCTCGATCAGCCGCACCAGCAGCGGCTCGATGCCGTCCGCCGGCAGCGCGAAGCGCCAGCCGTCCCCGTCCGTCACCGCATCGGCGGGCAGTGCCGCCGCCACGCTCGATCCCGGCCGCTGCGGGCGATAACGGACGCGCTGCGGCAATGTGGCACGGGCGTCGTCCACCGTGCCCTCGAACCGCCGCTTGCCGCCGGCGATGATCGCCAGCCGGTCGCACACCCGCTCGGCATGCGCCATGATGTGCGTGGAGAACAGCACGGTCGCCCCCCGGTCGCGCTCCGCCAGGATCAGCGCCTCCAGCTTCTCCTGATTGACCGGGTCAAGGCCCGAGAACGGCTCGTCGAGCACCAGCAGGTCGGGGCGGTGGACCACCGAACCCAGCAGTTGGACGAGCTGCGCCATGCCCTTGCTGAGCTTCCTGATCTTGGTCTGCGCGGCATGACCGAGGCCCGCCGCCTCCAGCATCTCGCCCGCCCGTGCTCGCCCCGTTCGCCAGTCCAGGCCCCGCAGTGCACCCATGAACGCGATCGCCTCGCGCGCCTTCATCGCCGGGTACAGCCCGCGCTCCTCGGGCAGGTAGCCGACCCGGTCGCCAGAGTCGCGCGGATGGTCCGCGCCGAGCAGCATCCGTTCGCCGCGGTCGGGCTCGATGATGCCGAGCAGCATCCGCAAGGTCGTGGTCTTGCCCGCGCCGTTGGGCCCGAGCACGCCATAGATCGCGCCGCGCGGCACCTGCAGGTCGACCCCGTCGACCACGTTGCGCTCGCCGAACCGCTTCACCAGCCCGCTGGCGGTGACTGCCATGTCGTCCAATCAAGGTCCCCAAAACACGTCCGCGATGTGCTAGCGGCCCCATGTGCCCGACCACAAGCTCGAACACCGGATCAAGGCCGAGGCGGCCGCGCTCGGCTTCGTCGCGTGCGGGATCGCACGGGCGGACGCGGCGCCTCGCAGCGCCCAACGGCTGCGGCAATGGTTGGCCGAGGGGCGGCATGGCGACATGATCTGGATGGAAGCGCGTGAGCGTCATCGCGGATCGCCCGCCGGGCTGTGGCCGGAGGTGCGGAGCATCGTCGCGCTGGGGATGAGCTACGCGCCCGCGCGCGATCCGCTGGCGCTGGTGGCAGAGGGAAGCCGCGGCCGCGTCTCGGTGTATGCTCAGGGCGGCGACTATCACGACGTGGTCAAGCGCCAGTTGAAGGCGATGGGCCGGTGGCTGGCGAGCGAGGCCGGGTGCGATCTCAAGGTCTTCGTCGACACCGCGCCGGTCATGGAGAAGCCGCTGTCGGAAGCGGCGGGGCTCGGCTGGCAGGGCAAGCATACCAACCTCGTCAGCCGCCAGCACGGATCGTGGCTGTTCCTGGGGGCGATCTACACCACGCTGGACCTCGCCCCCGATCGGCCGGGGCGGGACAGTTGCGGCTCGTGCAACGCCTGCCAGCGCGCCTGCCCGACCGATGCGTTTCCCGCACCCTACCGGCTCGATGCGCGCCGCTGCATCTCGTACCTGACGATCGAGCAGGCCGGGCCGATCCCCCGCGCGTTCCGGGCGGCGATCGGCAACCGCATCTATGGTTGCGACGATTGCCTGGCGGTATGCCCGTGGAACAAGTTTGCGCATGCCGCCGCCGCGCACCGCGCCTTTCTGCCCCGCGCGGAGTTGGCCGCGCCGGCCCTGGGCGACCTGCTGGCGCTGGACGACGCGGGGTTCCGGCAGGTGTTCGCGGGCTCGCCGATCAAGCGCATCGGCCGCGACCGGATGGTCCGCAATGCTGCGATCGCGGCGGGCAACAGCGGCGATCCGGCGCTGGCGGCGTCCCTTGCGGCGTTGCTAGACGATCCGGCGGCGGTGGTGAGAGGTGCGGCGGTGTGGGCGCTGGCCCGGCTCGACCCCGTCCGCTGGGCGGCGGAACGGCTGGCGCGCGCCGATCGGGAGCCGGACGCCGAGGTGCGGGCCGAGTGGGCAGTCGCCGCGCCTGCCGAGGACCCCGCGCCCGCGTTCGTTCAGGCGATGTAGCGCCGAGCCGGCGGGTTCGGACAAAAGTTCACCGCCCGCCGTCGCGCCGGGTGAGCGCCGCCACGCAAGAGGCGCGGTCGATCGCACTGCCGTCGGGCTCGCGCGCGTCTAGATAGCTGACCTGGGGTTCGCTCCCGCTCCCCTTGGGATAAAGATAGGCGTCGAGCACGCAGATCTGGCTGGCGAACTGGAGCTTGCGGGCGGTGCCCTCGCGCACGTCGGCGTCAGGCTTGCCGAACAGCTGCACCAGCGTGGCCGCGTCCTGTTCCATCACCCGCTCCAGACCCAGAGTCGGAAACGGGATGGGCACCGCGACCCGCCCCGGCGCGGGCCGGGCCTGGGGCTGGGCGCAGGCAGCAAGGCCAAGCAGCAGGGTGAGGGCGAGACGTTTCACGCGAAGCTCCGATGATAAAGGTGGGTCGCCATCGCCGCGCCGATCACCGGCGCGAGCAGCCCCAGCACGGGCACGAGGAACAGCGCCGCGATTCCCAATCCCAGCACGAATCGCGCAATCCGGGTCCGTTTCCGCCACCCCCGCAGTGCGGCCGGCGGCAGGTGCCGCACCGCCACCATGTCGCCGAGATCACGCCCGAGCAGCCAGCCATTGGCGACAAGGAATAGCAGCGGCACCGCGACGCCGGTCAGGATCAGCATCAGCGCGACCGGCAGGACGGCGAGGTTGACCGCGATCGCGCGCAATCCCGACACCGCCGCCATCCGTAGCCCTCGGGCTATCGGCACCGGACGTGCGGTGGCGAGCGCGGCGGGATAGTGGCGTCGCTCCACCGCCGCCACCACGTCGTCCGCAAACAGGCCTATGA
>Ga0325400_1000394_pt1 | contig 31343 bp, 24 predicted proteins | sample PopdelMetagenome_2_FD_205662 | JGI IMG/M metagenome (GOLD analysis project Ga0325400, IMG submission 205662) | Populus deltoides microbial communities from Bellville, Georgia, United States - Xylem-PdKOR-R1 | ecosystem: Host-associated > Plants > Phyllosphere > Stem > Wood/Secondary xylem...
CCATTTTTTTAAGCAGCCAATGTTATCAATTTTAAACGATTCAACTCTTTTTCACGTAGATTTTTTTTAAAATATTATATTGTTTTGAAATTAAAATTTTTAATTTTTTTTAAATTTATTTTATATGAAGTTATCTTAATTTTATAAATTTAATTTATTTGTTTTCATGATTGCAACCTTCAATATTAGATATATTAGAAATGAAACATCGTGTTTTTTTTTATTTCTTTTTATAAAGTTATTTTAGTCTTATAATATAGATTGCGGATTTGACAAGTTAGCCCGGGTTGACCTGAATTGTTTTTTTTTCCTGATCCCATCCTTCAACATTGAGTTGGTTTAAAATTGAGTTTCGTGATTTTTTTTATTTTTTTTTATAAGATTATCTTGATCTCATGATTAGGGTTATGAGTTTGGATTCAAGTATTTTTTTTCTTTTTTAAATTTAATATATATTATTTTAATTTCATCATTCAACATTGAGTCATAATTTATTTTGATTTATCTTTTATAAAGTTATTACGGTTTCCTGAACCGGATCGATCCAATAATTTATTTTAAAAATATTGGGTTTGACACTGGCCAAACCTAGCCACAAATGGGCTTGGCAGTGTGCCTAACCCAGGCATGTTAGGTTTGGCATTGGCAGGACTCAAGTGATGATTGGGTTTAACACCATTAATTTTATAAATTTTTATATAAAATCATAAATAAATTATTTCTCAACAAATAGGTCTAATTAAACAAATCTATACTCCACCAAGATTATTAGATGTATTAAAGTCTTTCATGACCAGTTATTTCTTCATCTTTTAGCTGGATAAAATGAGTGGAATATAGCTCATAATGCAACTCAATATATCATAAAGAGAAAATTATACTCTAGCCCATTTTCTCTATAAAAAGAGAAAGTTTATGAGCTATAAACATACCATGAGACATTCAAAACAAAGATTCACAATCTTCATTCTCTATTACGTATATATTTTCAGAGTATCTTTTTCTAGAATATTATTGTATTTTTTATCTCTAAAAATATATTTATTTAAGTATCGAAGAGTCCTCACATCCATCAAATAAGATTTGTTTGCATGTACTAGCTACAAGCCATCTTGATTTTACCAAACACCAGGTATAAGCTATAAATCATTTTAGTTAGAGAGAATATATGAAATTATTAGAACTAATTGATTAATCAATTATCCAACTTGAAAGCCATATTATTAGGTTACTTGGATTTTTAACACTTAATCACCCAGTATATTATAGCATGAAAGAGAAAAATATGGAAATGACGTTGAATATTTTTCATATGTAAAAATTTGATCTAGTGGTTTTGTGTTCGATTACTAACTTTATTTCATGAAACAAAATTTGAGTCCCAGCAATTCTTTTGTTTTTTTTTCCTCATATAATTGAGGAGAGGGGTTATTCATTGTATAGAAAAGGTTGAGTATATAATATGTAGGTGTCATGGCCTAATTATTAACTTATTAGCCTAATCATGATCAATTGACGTAAGATATCATTACCTGAGTAAAATGGGCCGGCAGCCATGCAAATATGCATCTACAACTGTAGATTTATGTGTTGCCGCTCTATCTACCTCAACGTTATCGTGTTAAAGAAGAAGGACATCAATGTGTTCCAGATGCCGGAGCACTTCAAAATTTTGTCGCTGCTCAGCGATGGCCACTCTCGTAAGCACTAATTAATGGGCGGCTGGAGAAATCAGGCGCCTTGCACAGCTAGCCTAATGGGAACCCATTTTTTTGGCTGTATATTTTCTTTATGAATTGGGTGAAAGAATTGGGCACTTCAAAAAGAAAATCCTTACAGATTCATTAATTTTTTTTTAAGCTCTAATATTATATTAAATAAAATATTTAGATGTTTAAATTTCACTATATTTATTCTTTCTAATTAAATTAAATATAAAATAGTAGCGGGTTATACAAATTTATGTATTTAGAAAACTTAATTTCTGTGATGAGTATATTGTATCCTTATTTTTTTTTATATTACTTAATTTATATTCTTGTAGTTATTCAAAACATGGGATATATTCATTAAATTCTCCCTTACTTGAAGCCCATCTTTCACAACTTGTGAATTGATTTGGATTGTAAAATTTTTGTTGAGCTACAAAGTTTTTCTAAAACTTTAAAATTATATTAAATTTAATATGATATTAAAACTTTAATAATCAGATACTTAAATGTTTGAATCTTATTATATTTATTCTTTCTAATTAAATTAAATATAAATAGTGACGGGTTCATCTAAAAAACTTAAACTTTGCTACGAGTATATAACATCTTTAATTTTTTATATGACTTCATATTCGTGTATTTATTCAGAACATGAGATATGTTCATTAAATTCTCCCTTATTTGAAACCGTATTTTACAGCTTGTTCTCTTAAATTAAATTAATGGAATAGAGTACAAGTTTAAATAATTTTTACTTAATATAAAACTATTTTTAAGAACTCACCGAATAATATATTTCTTTACAAGGTTGAATATCTTTCAAATTTATTTATGTTTACAAGAAATAAAAGTGGACGATTATGAGCTCTCAAGTCGCCCGGATCACGTCAACTTTTGCTCCGAGTTAAAGGATTAAGAAGTGGGATGATGGCAGGGGCTATCTATATTTTTGCAAGCAGATATATTTTCTTTTATCTTCGATGGCCGAGGTCCTATCTGCACTGATGATGTTTGCAAGTAAATTTCTGTTATTGCTTTAACTTTCACATGTCCTGGTCAAATAAAGTGGCTGTCCAATTGCTCACCAAGAGCTTCTGGAATTAGACAACTAATCTTTCTTTTCATCTGTAGTGTAATGGGACACTGATAAAATAAACTCAATCGAGCATTCAATTTGTGCATTACGTACGACTGTAAACATCACTAAATGAAAATCAACTAGCTAGCGTGATCACTCTTAGCATATAGTCTCAAAAATACTTCCTCAACCAATATATATATATATATATATATATATATATATATATATATATATAGTAATGGATTAATATTTATTTTATTTTATTTTCACTTCTTTCCAAGTATTTCAGATAACAAATACTTGACGATTTCTAGGAAAGGTATCGACGAGCCAAATACTCGGTAATGACAACGAAGTTGAATCAAGCAGCAAATGTTAATATTCATTCTGAGATGGATAGTACTCCGACTCGACCATCACCTGTGTGTCAAATCTAGTGGTATCGTTACCTATCTCATTAATTTGTTGAACTTTATTTTAACTTCTATGTCAAAGTGGGAATTGTTCCCTAAGAAAATGTGGGAATTATGTCAACTACACTCCGTATATTCCAATACTATTAAACCTAGTAGAGTTGTTATATGTGAATTCGTAGGCAATGGGCAACAAATAACCTTGTAGGGTGGTAGATTTTGTAATCAAGCTGCCAACTTGTTTCTATTGTGTTTCATTTGATGACCGTGGCTAGCAAGATACTCTATCCGTGTACACAATGATCCTATGAATGTATGTGTGTAGGTAGGCAGTTTCATTTCGAAAAGGTACAATGTTCACTCTCTTGTTGAATCTGCTTTGCAGTCCAAGTTTTAGTGAAGGATAGTTATGTGAGTATATGATCATCAAATCCTAGTAGCTAGGCTATCCTGCAACTCGCTGCCTAGTCTGCAGTTACTCTCTTACTCCTATGTCTGCAGTGTAGTTTAATATGTTCAAGTGGGTGTCTATAGACTAACCTTTCTTGTTGATTTTGTTGTTTATTGTGAACAAAGTGAATCAAATCATAGCGTTAGTGTTTATTAAGAGTAGTGTTGCACTAAATTAAATGCAAAAACATGGGTATATTTAGTGGAGCTCCGTCGTAATCCGTAACCATGCCACTTTTTTTGTTCAATGGCCTCTTAATTGAGACATGTAAAAGAACCGAGCAAGACTTTTCATGATAAAATACAGATTCCGTAAAAGAAATTTTTCAAGAGTTTCCTCTGTTAACGACATGCAACACTATCAAGTCACTTGCGCAGATCCATTTTCCACGCCACCACTAAGGTAGTACCGGGTCCAGACATATGGTGGGAAACTTCTTTTCACTTGAAATCAACCGTGCCCGTGGTGAGCGACAGGAATTTATTTAAATTCCTGGCCACGTGAAATTGCAAATGCCCAGGCCCGGAAGGGTGTTCAACAGAAGAAGAAACGTTTTCAATTGTCTTCAACGTGTCGTCGATTTAGGCAAGATATTGAGGCAAGGAAGCCAAGTTGCTGAAAGAGAACCAATCTTTTAGTGAAGAGTCCACTGAACCATGTAAATCTAGTTGCTAAAGGTAATGGTGCTGGTGCCCCCTTTGTCCTTGACAGTACGATAAAATCGTTTTAGTAGGCTCATGCTTTTTATTTGCAAGACAAGGAAGGGAAGCTAAAGTAGAAGCGTGCGTATTGTCCTGTCTACGCAGAATATCTCGTATTCATAGGGGGGGGAAAAAGGAAACTATCTTGTATTCGTTTCAGCAGATCATGATCACATTATTGCTGGTGATGATGCTTTTCATTGAAAACTAAAAGAAAATCCATGATGGAAATTTGAAAGAAAAAAAAATCGACAGAGAAAAATCATACGATCTCCTTTCTTCTTCTTCTTCTTCTTCTTCTTCTTCTTCTTTTTTGGGTTTCTACTTGGTGTCCCTGGTGCTGGGCCAATGGTGTGTGTTTTTAAGAGCAAATTGTTTTTTAAGGATGGCCCTTCCCCTCTAGGCCTCGGCTTATTGTTACCTAAACGAATTGTAGAAAACGAAGCCCAAAATATCGACCTCGAATGGTTCGAAAAGAGCACTAGCAGTGAAGTTGCCTTCACATGAGTTCAGTAAATTGGACCTGGGCCCGATGGAAATTCTTCAAATAGCAGCACTCAATTTAATATTTTTTTAAAATTGTTTTGATATATTGATATTAATAAATTTTAAAAATAAAAAAATTATTTAAATATATTTTCAATTATAAATACTTTTAAAAAGCAATTATTATAACATTATATTTATACAAGGACATCTATTGAAACAATCAATACATGCTATTCATTAAATTTACTTGGAATTCCCCCCCCCCCCCCCACCTTGTTTTCAGTTATTCTACTTTGCTTTTGAGACATTTAATTAAACTGTACCTGTCAAAGTCTCGGAGAACTAAAACCATGGGCCTCATAGCATTGGTGGTCCAGTTTTCAATGGTCCTGTTCGTCTCAAAAGTAATGTTTACAGGCTTTCATGTTTTTATGAATAAAAAAGTTTATTTGCGTCATTAAATTGTTAAATGCATAACTCAACACCAACATTCCCCGTCTCTTTCTTGCCATAAAAGGTGGAATTTAGCATTTAAAACTTGAAAACATTAAACGTACACTATGGAACTATATATCTAAAATAATATAATACGTGACTATATAAAAAACAGTATGATGTATACATTAAATATTTAATTCAACAAGAATATCCCTCAATTCTTTAATCGTCACACGTATTGACATGATTTTATCGGTGATTATTAAACATTTTATCTTATCTTAAACAAATTATTCACTCCAAAATTAAAATTAAATACTTAACTCCATGCAAGGAATATTTTTTGTGTGAAATATACGCCAACACTAATATATAAATTAAAATTTATTCTTGATTCTTAATTAGGAAAGAGACTAAAATATTATACAATTCATAAAAAAATAGGTTAATCTCATTTTCTTTTAAATATATAGCTATTTGTACGTACATCAGATTAAACTATAAGTAAATATAAAATAATTAAGCCTTTAAATCATTTATGGACTCTAAAGTATTTCATCGGCACTTTCTTTTTACTATTGAGTTCGAAAAATACTTCAAAACATACCAATAATAATTAAAATCTAAAAATAATAAAATTACATTAATTATTTTTTTATCAAATTATTAATCAGATCCTTAATAATTGTCATATTGTATTTCAATTCTTCTTACAGTCATTAACAATATTAAAAGAAGACTCCTTTAAACAAAATGATTCATCGTGTTTCAATTCATGCGTATATTTTAGTTCCTACTCACCTCACATATAATTGCAAAAATTTAAAATAATAAAATTACATCAAGATTCAACAAATTGTCAAATTAAATCTTGTTTATCTCTTATAATGGATTCTTAGTTATTGCCTTGTATTATCTTTTACAAATTGTCTCACGAATATTAAAAATGAATTATTTTATATATATATATATATATATATATATATATATTTGTAATTTGAATAAAAACTCATTAGACCCGAGTAGTAATTCACGAGTGTAGTAGATTAATTACTAAATATCATGTTTTAGACGAGTTAAAAGATGACATAATTTTTTTATATATCTATATTATTAATATTTATGGATTAAAAATAAAAAGAATGGTGGTGTATTTGAGAGATCATTCCTCTTCGACATGGTACAGTGCGTCAACATGCTCGACATGACCAATTTGTTTCGTGGGAAATCCAGCAAATTGATCACTGAGAAATTAAAGAGTAAGTGTTCCAATGTAGGTACACAAGACAAAAGTCAAGAAAAACAAGAATCAAGAACCCTAAGAACAGAACACGGACACTAGGAGCTAGCTAATTCATAGACAATCTTTTTGAGCAACAAGAGAAGCATATGCATCACACCAGCATGCAAGACTAAAAGGGTAAGTTATTTTCTATTCCCATTTTCCAAGGGCAGACTCTTTGTTCGAATCTGCCAGTCTAGCTATATAGCAGTCTGGTATTCTGAAGAACATTGATCACTGTATGCGTACAGTACACGTGCACAAGACAAAAAAAAAAAAAAAACAAAAAAACAAGAATTAAGAGCCTGAACAGACACCGGGAGCTAATTCATAGAAAATCTTTCCGAGCAACAAGAGAAGCATGCACACGCATCGCACCAATACGAACGCACAACTAAAAAGGTAGGTTATTTTCATTCCCATTTTCAATGAAGACTCTTAGTTCGAATCTGCCAGTCTAGTTGTCTGTTTGGTAGTGATGGCTTTTATGCCACCACACCACCAAACCCAGCCGCTGGATCCTGAAGTCAAAGGGACTGGCGCCTTGTTCTTGGAGTAGCTGCGGTATACAAATTGCCCTGAAATTAGTCAAACAGGACTCTTCTCTCCTTTTCGACGTTTACGTTAGCATATATTATTGGTTAAGTTTACTTTACCTCAGAAATTAGTTTCTCCATTAATCTCCAATTATAATACTGAATCATATGCGTCTATATGCTTGTTTTAGAGCACATGAATTCGATGCTACAGTTTTTTGTCTAAAAATTATTTCTAAAAAAAATTGATTTAGTGTATTTTTGATGATATGATTAAGATTATTCTTTATTAAATTGTGGGGCAATAAAAAATCTTTGATATGTTTTTTATTATTTGATAGTTTTTTTTTTTAAATATCCTTGTATTTCACTTTGGCTATTGGTTTTATGACCTTTTTAATATACTCTCATTATTATAAAAAAGATTATTTTTTATTTAAAAAATATAAAATTAATATATTTATTAATTATTTGTAACATATTATTATCGAAATTGAAAACTATTAAAAGAAAATTAATAAAATATAAATTTGACAAAATATAACAACAGGGGGCACCTACGATTCTCGTTACCAAAAAGGGGCTTTAGCCTCGGTAGATGCAAGAGCTGTCACCCTCAGTACCACTACCACTATTAATTATTTGAATAGAATACGATCTCTAAGCGCGGTGGATTTCAGGTTTGCGGTGAACCACAGTTAATAGTTGTTTGGTTCCGAATAAAATTGAGTTTGGTGAAGCGAGTCCCACGTAAATTTGAGTTGAAAACGCAGGTAATTGCACAGCAGTATATACATGGTTTTTTAGTTGGGGTTCTTAAATTTTCTTGTACCACGTTTTTTCTCCGCTGGCATGAGAAGACAGATTGACCACAGTCAGCTCTAGAGTTTAGGACACTCACGAAAGCCAATATAAAGACAGAGACAGAGGTACTTTTCCAAGAAATCATATCGTTTTAATAATTAGAAAATAGTTAGTTGACAAGTGTTTGTGGTGGCAGCTTCGATCCTAATTCCCATTCCACTAATCCCAACGCCCAGTCTTCGGCCTCCCAAGAGACCCGATCCCTCACCAAACGCGCGCGCGCACGCGCTCGCGATCACACCAACTAACATTACCAGTATACAGACCACCTCATAAGAGGTATTAATTAGAGGAAAAGAGAGTACCGCGAAACTGTCTGGTAGAACCACCAGTCAAAACCCCCAAGCCTTGTCTAATTTTCTTTCCCTTGTAATTAACAAATCAAATAGTGACATGTTTTAGTTTCTTCTTTCTTCTCCCGCAGTCTCATTCTCCTTAACACAGTGACATGTCTTGATCTGTATGTATTTGAGAAACCCTAACTACTACTCCCTTAATCTCTCCCATAAGTTTTCAACAATATATACATATATAGCAAGCTAGCTAAAGTAGTAGCAGTGGCAGTAGACGTAGAAGAATCTCTTCAAAGTCATGCACACAGCTACCTTTCTTTCTTTTGTTTGTTTCTCTCCTTCTTCACTCTTGTCTTACCTGCAAGTCTGCGCTCTGCAATTGTACCTTCTCTTCTTCTGCTTCTCCTTCCCCTTCTGTTCTCTCATTCAAAACTACTTTCCATCTTCTTTTCTCTATTAATTCGTTGGTACTCAAGGAGTTTGATTTTCGGTTCAGATCATATGACCGAGTCCCTTCCCTTCCTCTCCTTAAAACTTGTATAAGATAAAGGACAGAAGTGACTAATTTTTTTTTTCAATTTTGGCATCTTCTTTTACCTGACTTATTTTGTTAGCAAAGAGAGATACCTGGAGTATTAGAAAGAGAATAAGCTCTGATCTGGTGGTGATCAATTTACAGTTGCAAGAATGGCTGCCCCACTTAGTAGTCGCTTGCAGACTATGCTGCAGGCTGCGGTGCAATCTGTACAATGGACTTACAGTCTGTTTTGGCAAATGTGTCCACAACAAGGGTAAGTTTCTTCCAGAAATTATTAAATTAACGCATCCCCTACATATTTTATTTGTCATAGACTGATAGTACGTAGAGCTTCAAAACACTTCATCTTCATATCTCTTGGAGAAGTTAATGTCAATATCAATGAATTTAGTTAGCATTAATTACTACTCTGTGGTTCAGGATCTTAGTGTGGGGAGATGGGTATTACAATGGACCAATCAAGACTAGAAAAACAGTGCAGCCAATGGAGGTTAGTACTGAAGAAGCCTCCTTGCAAAGGAGCCAGCAGCTTAGAGAGCTCTACGATTCATTGTCTATAGGAGAGACCATCCAGCCAGAACGGAGGCCTTGCGCTGCCTTGTCACCGGAAGACTTAACGGAGACTGAATGGTTTTATCTGATGTGTGTGTCCTTCTCTTTCTCTCCTGGTGCTGGGTAAGTTTGTATGCATGCGTTTCTGTTTCCTTTTCATGCTTTAATTTTCCCCAGAATTTCCAGTTGTTTTATTTACATGAATGCAAATTTACAATTGAAGTGAAACCCAGTAAATCAGTCTGCAACTAAAAGTAGAAATATATATTATGTGTATGTGGGCGATTGACTTCTTTTGTTGTTTTATGCTAGTTGTCATGATCTTAGGCTTGGTTATACCTGTGAAACGTACTCTCTTTACTTCTCTGAAAACTTTTGGTATGATAGAATTCAAATATTTCCAATCCAAGAATGTTAGATATTTATTATAGTTGGATCTAATTCAATTATTGCCTATTTGAAGAGATAAACAACCAGACCACAGCAATGCACTCCCCCCCTTGTAAGAGAAAGGTGTGGTATCGTGATAATATTTGTTTTTTAATTTGCTTTTCAAATCAAATAATATTAGATTAAAATATATATAAAAATATTAATTTTAAACAGAAAAACAATTCAAATTTTTAACAAAAATACGGCGGCAGCCACGCTGCCAAAATTGTTTTAAATGCCGAAAAGGCTGGATAGTATTGGTAGAAACATTATAGAGGACAGCAAGCAGGATACTTCGTGGTAGACTGCAGAACAGATAATAAAAATGAAAGGGCCTGCTTTTGATTTAATTGCTCTTGAGAAGAAGCTGACGGATGATTGATTGATCATTTATATGTACGTCTATGCTGGGAAAGGTGTTACTTTAGCTGGTTGCAACAGGCGCATGTTGATTGGGTGAGTGAGCTTTAATGTCCACCTTCTTTCCTACGTAGAGCATACTGGGATTCTGGTTAAAAATGTTCATGAAAGTGCAACTCGGTACGTAAATATGGTTTGGAGTTTAGATTGAAAACTACGATAGAGATTGATGGGGAAACTATTCTAGAGACTGTGTTTGGAGTTTAGATTGAAAACTACGATAGAGATTGATGGGGAAACTATTCTAGAGACTGTAAAAAGGAGAACTGGTGAATTTTGCGATAATTTGAGGGGTACTTTCAAAACTGGGCCATTGACCAACTTCACTAGTACTGGCCATAGATGCCATTTATTTTGAAAAGACACAGAGCTAGCTAGAACCCTTATCAAATGGGAATATTTGGCAGCTCTTCTTCTCTAGCTCCACGCACTATTTCACTCCAAACTCTCATGTCTCCTCTTGGTTCTTGTTCATGAACTCCATTAATGCTGCAGGTTTTACGGCCTAGGCTATCAAATAACTGATTAATTGCTGCCCACAAAGTTCTGTTCTTAGTAATATATAGCATGGAATTAATGAAGTGCGGCAATGAAGCACTTCACTCTTGTTTCAGATATTATGTAATATGTATCGATCCAACGTTGGAAGCGACTTTATATATTAATCATTTACTGATGCAATTTCTATTTTTTGTCTCTAACAAAACCGTTTCTTGCCAAATATATTAGTTCATGCATATGTGTAATAAGAATTAATGGAAAATCATTATATTTGGATTTTACTTGCAGGTTACCAGGAAAGGCCTACGATAGGAAACAACATGTGTGGCTGACAGGTGCAAACGATATTGATAGCAAAACTTTCTCTAGAGCTATCCTTGCCAAGGTATTATTTGCTTCGATCTGCCTTCATTTTGATGATATGCGTTCATTAATGGCTTTATTAAATGGTTCTATAATTAAATGGTCCTTGAATGAAATTAGCTAGCCAGGAAGGTAGGCAAAGTTTTGATCATGATGTGTACGAAACATGATAATTGTAACATGTGTACCTAAAAAAAAAAAAGAAAAAAAAAAGAAAATTATTGTTTAATTACATGTTTTTCTTTTCATCATTCCATTAATTCTTAATTTCAATTTACCAACTATTTTTCTTACTAGAAAAAAAAACTAACTGTCTTCTCTCTCATTTTCTGTTCATGAACCTCCTGATCCATCATAATGTTGTACTAGAGTGCTGGAGTTCAGGTAAATTTACTGATCACCCATGTCATTACATCATTTGCCATGTACTTGTCTTTTGTTTTTCTTTCTTCTAGATCCAAGCTATAACTTTCACACACGATTTTTACATGTTAACGTGTGTGTGTGTGTGTGTGTGTTCATGCAGACTGTGGTATGCATCCCTCTCCTTGATGGCGTGGTTGAATTTGGAACAACCGACAAGGTGAAAGAATTACACCTGTGCTGTATTTTTTTTGAATGTTCTTTTTATAGCTATCCATACCAGCTTCAAATTGTATAACAATTCGGGGCATTTACATTTTGTAGGTGAAAGAGGATCTTGGGTTTATCCAACACGTAAAATCCTTTTTCAGTGACCACCACCACCTTCCTCCGCCAAAACCAGCTTTATCCGAGCACTCCACTTCCAACCCTGCCACCTCATCAGACCATCCTTACTTATATTCTCCACCCATTCCTCCCTTCTATGTGGCTGCAGACCCACCAGCCAATGCGGGCCAAATGAATGAGGATGAAGAAGAAGAAGAAGATGACGAGGATGACGAAGAGGACCAGGAGTCAGACTCGGAAGCTGAAACCAGTCGCGAAGCTCTCTTAGAACCGTGTCAGGCTCAAAACCCTCTTCAAGTGGCAGTAGTTGAGCCGAGCGAGTTGATGCAACTTGAGATGTCTGAGGGTATCAGGCTTGGTTCTCCTGATGATGGATCTAATAATTTGGACTTGGATTTTCCTTTGATTAACCAAGAGAGCCTGATGGATCACCAGAGCCGAGCTGACTCGTTTAGAATGGAGTCTGCCAGGAGGTGGGCGCCAATGTTGCAAGACAACCCTTTCAGTGGTAGCCTTCAACCATCAGCTTCAGGTAAATAAATTAATAGAGTGTGTGTGTTATGTTGATTCTTAGGAGAAGCGAACACAACAAATCGGGTTCCAGAAATTTAGCTGTTAGGGTTGTGGACAGTGATGACATGAGGCAATCACTCATCCACGATGACCCTACGGTTTTAAATTTTACCCTCCTTTGATGGTGTTGCTTTTTTTAAAGTTACGGTTTCGAGTACAAACAACTGGCATCAAATTTTCATATCTTTCACAAAGAATAAAATTAATTAATAATCTAAGAAATTTAGTTATGATCATCCTTTCCTTGATCATATATATCAACAGATCGATCACTGTTTTGAACAATTATATTACAGTAATCCTTTTCAGTCCTGAATCCACATAGCCGGTGCGTAGTTTAGACGCCTAGGCTTGTCTATGGCTCACAGAAGAAAGCAGATTGTTCCATTTGCCAATCCTTGAAAGTCCTGCTTCATGGGGTCTCAGGTGAACAGGACAAAAAAACACCGCACTGTGCACTTTGTAGTCTACTGGTCCAGCCTGTTCCTTTTCCTTAAACACGTGATAGATTTAAGGCAAATGTTCTAGGGTTTGGTTGGGTGGCACTGCCTGCCAGCGAACATTCAAGTTTCAACTAACCAATGCAAAACAATCTTGACCAGGCACTGACCCTTCAAAAGTCCTGTTAGCTTCCACCTTCACAGCACCCCTTGATCCATAATCACGCACAACATTAACCTAATCCCACAAAATTCCAGTTCTCCTTATTTTAAGTGGTTTTATCTGCCAAAAAAGGCATAACTTTTTATATATATATATATATATATATATTATATTATATTTGCAGGATCGCCTACGCTAGAAGACTTGGTGCAAGAGGACACGCACTACTCCCAAACCGTGTCCAGCATCCTCCAAAACCAGACAATTGAGCTTGCAGCAGAGCCATCGCTAAATGCATACGAGGCATACTCCAACCAATCAGCTTTTGCCAAGTGGATGAACATCACGGATCACTGCCTCAACGTACCAGTCGAGACCACCTCCCAATGGCTACTAAAGTACATTCTATTTACCGTACCATACCTTCACAGCAAATACCGGGAAGAAAATTCCCCAAAGTCACGTGACGGTGACGCAACCAATAAGTTCCGCAAGGGGACCCCACAAGATGAGCTCAGTGCCAATCACGTGCTGGCCGAACGACGCCGTAGAGAGAAGTTAAACGAGAGGTTCATAATATTAAGGTCGCTAGTGCCATTCGTGACCAAAATGGATAAAGCATCAATATTAGGGGACACGATTGAATACGTGAAGCAATTACTTAAGAAAATTCAGGATTTGGAGGCATGTAATAAACAGATGGAGAGTGAGCAACGTTCAAGATCGGTGGACCCACCACAGACGATCACTACTTCCACTAGTTTGAAAGAGCAAAATAATGGGATCACAATGGTGGACCGGGCTAGGAGTGTTGGCCCAGGATCAGATAAGAGGAAGATGAGGATTGTGGAGGATTATACTACTGGCCGTGCCCAGCCCAAATCGGTGGATTCATTGCCATCGCCAGAGCCGATGGTCGATGTAGAACCGGAGATCAGCGTAGAGGTATCGATAATAGAGAGTGACGCATTGATAGAGTTGAAATGTGGCTACAGAGAGGGGCTTTTACTTGACATAATGCAAATGCTGAGGGAGCTCAGGATAGAAACTATTGCAGTCCAGTCTTCTTCGAACAATGGGATCTTTGTAGGGGAATTGAGGGCCAAGGTATGCCTTTACTTTCTACCATGCAAAAACACCCCATCATCATCTTCTGTGCTTTTGTTTTGTTAATTTGTAAACAGAAATATAAAAATTAGATGCCTTGACTAACTCCTGAGTTTATGTTGGCAGGTGAAAGAGAATGTTAGTGGAAAGAAGTTGAGCATTGTGGAGGTGAAGAGGGCAATACATCAAATAATACCCCATGATTGAGTAGAGACGTTCGCTGTATATTTAGGGATACCCGACGAACGAACTGACATTTTTCATTCTGATAAATTATGCTTACTTGTGTATAACTTAGCATATTGTTCGGATCCTCGTTAAGATCAAGTGGCTATTCAATCTAACAATAAACAAAGCTTGTATGATACTCAGCAGTTATAAAAGTAGAACCGAGAAAAGCCGAGCAGCTAATCTTTCTATGAAGATCGGGAATTCGTTGAGCTATACACTAAACCCGTTTGTTCGTTTGTTCACAGTAAAGTAAATTCTGATACTGGTTAATATTACAAAAAATAAATTGAAAAATATTTTTTAGTGTCTGGTTATGTTATGAAAAATAAATTGAAAAATAATATTAATATTTTTTAAAAAATATTATTAAAATAATGAGGAATAAATCTTATAAATTAAAAAAATTAAATGAGAATGAAATTGAAAAAAATAATCCAATTTCATAAATTATCTCAAATAAAATAAATAACATCAAAATAATAAAAATCAAATCTAATAGATAAAAAGTTAAAAGATGATGAAATTAAAAAAAATAATTATAATTTCATAAGTTATTTTAAATAAAATAAGTACCAATGAAAAGAATAAAGATCAAATCTAATAGATAAAAAATTTCAATTAAAAAAATAATAAATAAATAACAATTATAAAAATCAAAATTAAAATTGATATAAAAATCAAATTCTAAAAGATGAAATTGAAAGAACAAAAATTTCAAAACAAAATATATAATAACCAAAAATTTGAGGATCAAATTTGATATAATCAGCAAATAACATAATATTTCAAAAAAAATTACAACTAAAAAATATTTTCAGTCTAAAATAAAAAAAAAAACATTTCTCTAAAAACCAAGCTAAATTTTCTTTTGATTAGAAAGTATTTCTTGTTAATTAATTTTTCTTATAACAAACAAATACAAGAAAATTTAAAAATTAATTTTGAAAAAATCACTTAAAATCAATTTCCATGAAATAAACAGGCCAAGTCTAGCTCATCAAAAGTAACCGGATTTTTTTTCTGGCTTTTGTAGGCTGCCTCAAGCAGAAACTCAGGAATTCATTCAAGGTTCTCTGACATAATTGTATCCATTAATGCATCATATATTACAAAGCCCAACAAAAGCTACTGGTAAATCTACAAAAAAAAAAAAAAAAGGGACAAATGTCCGCAATGACCGAAAAACATTAGTCAAAATAAGAGGGACTACCCAAGGGGAATTTGGAAAAAGTTCCCTGGCAAAATTTTACAAGTTAAATTGGAAAGATGTTTTCAAACCCAACATGAAAGGTGTGCCCATTCTCAGATCCTTAATACAGCATCGCCTGCTTACCGCTGTCATCCATCTTTTCCAAATCTTCTTGTGATAACAGGGTTTTCTTACCGCTAGAACCAGTCTTGTCATATGGTTGAGCCATCTTCCGAAGAAACTGCACTCAAGGGAAATAATTTTATATAAAGGAATATTGCATTAGCATTACAGTAATTTTATTTGCGTGATAGATTGCCCAAGCCTGAAAGAGAGTTTTTTTAAACAAACCAGAGCAAGGCCCCCGTCACTTGCAGCATTTCATTCTTCCTATATAAAATTCATTCAAATAACTTTAAATATTATTTCAAGTTAATTCAAATTTAACCCAGGAGATCGAGGGCAGACACCTACTTGAAACTCATTATTGTGGGTTCTCTTTCAGGCGCATGGGGCTGCATGTGCAAAGTGTGTGGGTTTGAAAGGCAAATTAGACGGGGAAGAAAAAACTGAACTAAGATGGTTTCACAAGAGAATGTGTTAAAGAGGTATAATCCCTTCACATGGGAAAACGTCATGCTATGTTGAAATGCAGACCAGAAATATGGCCTCCTGTTTTTTTTTTATAGATCATTGTTAAAAGTCTAAGCAGGTAATTGCTTGTTTCCCAAAAGCAAAAGTAGGAAAAACAAATGTGGTTGACACACCTCGCGTGCTATATGCAGTGCCATGTCAGTGCTCAAATTCAGGTGTGCATCACGTAAATGAGACAAAATCCAACCAGGCAATTTAGAGCGCTTGTCATGACGGCTATACCTGCACAATTGCATCATTATGAGAGCTAAACACATTTTTGCACAGAAAACTCTCAAGTAATAAGATCAGGTCTAAAATATCCAAGTGATACTTTTCTCTCCACGCTCACATGTGGATACCACTCTCTGTCAGTGTGTTAGTGGAATGTTGAGCAATAAATGGTTACCAGCAGAGAATATTAATGGATTTATACAGTTTAAACTCCATACCTTTTGTCGGCAAATATCATCATTCCGTAATCAGCCTTTGACCGGATCACTCGGCCCACACATTGAGCAGCTTGTCTCTGATCGACAGAATCCATTTAATTAGATTTATAATTCAAAGGCAGAAATAAACTTTCAAGCCTTAAGGTCAAACCATTTCAATTTGCTCTCGGTTTATAATTATGGGGATAGAATCATACCAGGGCATCAAATGTTAGGAAATCCCCTTCCTTAATCTGAAATGTGTCCCTTAGATACTCCAACCGTGCAAGTAGTATCCTGCAAGATTCTTGTCTCAATACATTCACATAATGGCAACTCAAGCAAAATTGATTATGATAGTTTAATCTAGCCTTTACATAAGAACTGCACAAATCTAGAACATTACCCCAATAGAACATCTATTTATGCCAATGGAAACATGACATTATATCCCCAGCAGCTGATCCATCCCATTTTGTTAACCTGACCTCTAAGGGAATATATTTCCAAAGGAAAAACTTCCTACCTTAAAACAGTGCTAGTGTAATTGATTGAACCAAGGGAAACTCTATTCCTTCGGCTACTTTTCCTAGTCTAAAATCAGGGCACCCTAAAAGAAATAATGTGCTAAAAAAACTAGGATGGGAAGGAATACAACGAAGCTCACTTGCTTAAGGTGTACTGGAAAGGAACACCAAACATGATCACTAGTCTGCCATAATGCCGATCAAAATCTATTCCTTCAGCTACTTTTCCCCTGCAATTGACAGATTAAAAAAAGTTGTCACAGTACAAAGAATATGATTGGGTCAGCTACATCCCAACTCTACGGACATGACACCCAATCATTATCAGATTATTTTCAACACCCCCTTCACATAATTGCTTCCATATAAATGCCCAAAGACATTATGATTTAACAATGGCATTCTGATACCTGGCAACAGAGAAAAAAACAGCACCTCTCCCACAATCACAAGCCCTACGATAGTTGTCAAGAGCCAAAGTAGTTTCTACCACATCTTGGGTCTCAATAAAGACAAGCTTATGTTGCATTATTTCCTGAAATAACAAGATCATCAGGTACTCGCAAGGAAATGAAGCCACATATCCTACCAATAGAACATTTTCACCTTTTGGGGAAAAAGAAAGAAAGAAAGAAAGAAAAGACACGGGGATGTTTGAATAGTTAACGATAGCGTTTTTTCACCAAGTAAAGGGAAAGAATGCATTTCACCTTTAGAAGTCCACTTTCATTCCAGGTGTTGATAATCCCATCCATGTACGAATAACTCACAAAAAAGCACACAATTCCATCTGGAACAATAGAAACCATCTCCACTAATAGCTTCCCATAATTCCTTACAACACCAGGATCACTTCTCATATCAAATTTGGTACTCACTGGAAGTTGATCACTGCAATCAGAAACAAAAATTTCACATAATACAACAGACCACTTTGATCTTAAAACAATGGTGGATTCTTTATACAAATAAAATATCTATCTCCAACCATGTACCTTCCACGAGTGAGAACCATTGGACATATGCAATCTCTTGTCAAGGACATCTTAAAGCTTCGACTGACAACAGGGTGGAAATTAAGAAGTCGAGGATAGAGATCAATTGGGCTTAGAGTTCCAGATGTAATTACGACTGACTGAAACCGGTCAAACACGGGCTTTATGGCAAGAGAAGCATCATGGCAACTGAGCTGGAAAACAGGGTGAATAAAGACTGTGTGAGAAAAAAAGATGCTAGAGAAAGGATATTCTAAATAAAACAGAGGACATGACAAAATAAGCAATCGTAGCATGCTTGCAAAACTCATATAAATTAGACCAAGAGGAGCACAATTAAACATATTGAGCACATGCAGGCACATAGGAGGTAAAACAGCAACTACTGAAATGAGTCACACCAGATAGTAAAAAAGTTCCCTTAACAGACAGGTCAAAATCACATATGTAGATTCTGCATGGTTGTCTAGTGTGGTACATGAAGGTCATAATTGTAAAGCATTCATAGAATAATGCAAGCTTTGCCAGCATATAACCATTCCCTAAAATGAAAATATATAATGATAAAAAAATATTATACGATAAGTTAAAATAAAGATGATGTCGAGGTAGAAAAGTTAGGAGGAACCTGTAATACAGGGTCAGGAATATGTGGCATTCTCTCATCAAAAGGTTCAATTATGATGGAAAATCCACGAGAATATGTCCCCACTAGTGTTGCAAAGTCACATATTGTTTGGACATGCAAGAACTCATCTGTATCAGTTATTTCCAACGTCAACATAAGTGAATGTAGGCGATCATAACAAAACTTTAGTGTTTTCTGGTCGATTCCAGCTTGGTTGTTTATGGAGGCAACAAAGCTAATAGGGCTTTCCTTCTCAACATTCTCAGTATCCAACCGCACTGTTAGATACTGGAGCAATCTTCGTAAAACATGCAAAAAATGTTCTGCCCGGCGAATATTTCCAGGAACTGCTTCCCTCAGAATATCATCCGGCAAGGCAGGATTTGAAAGCCAGGAATCTGAGCCTGAAGAAAGAGATAGAGAGAAAGAAAGAGCACAACATGTCAGAACTTAAGTTATAATAGAAAGTAGCACAAGCAGTTATGGTTTAGCATTTGACATACCAGGTAAGTTTCCACTTAATGCCAAACCATTAACAAGCCGCTTGTACTCATCACGCAGTCTATTAGCATCAGTGGCCTTGAACCTTCCTAACATGTCAAACAGATTAAATAAAACATAGATAATCTTTAGTCTAGGAAATAGTTTTAAAACCATTTGCCATTTTATCAGGGCATATATCTGAGCGCAGATAATTGAGTAACTTTTCTCAGATTTGAACAAGAGTACAAGCATCTAGATCCATATTCAAGGCACATTAAAACAAATATCAAATAGCACTCGCACTAGAAAATAAATGTCTCAAAACATTTAGAAATGTAATATATGCTTAAGGTAATATCAAACTAATAGTGTACGCTACAGCCCCAAATGCCATACTGTGAATCTGTGACGAATGATGTAGAGTGTGAAACATTCAAATGCAGGCTATCCATCAACACTTCCAGTGAAATAGAAGGAAACAGAAAAATAGCCATACCTGTTAATCTCTTGTTCAATCCTTGAGATATTTCTTGATGCTCCATCAAGTGTTTGCCTCCTCACACTAACACTAAGTGCTTCAATACATACATTATCGATATTATGCGCCTCGTCAAACACAACAACAGATTCCTTCTGCATTTCCTTGGATATAATCCCAGCCACCTTCGGATCAAGCAAGTATTGGTAACTATAAACCACTACATTCGCAAGCTGCACCATATGCCTTGCCAAAAAATATGGACACCACCCTTTCTCTTTCCCAAATGCCCTTAGATCCTGCAAACCACGGAAACCAAACAAAACAATGCCGAATCAAAAACATTCCTTCACATCTCAGTAATCTTGTTTTAGCAAATCAATTAGAAAACACAATTAATCAACTTTACAAAAACCATCCAAAATAAATAGATAAATAAATAAATAATTAAATTACCTGAAGGGTATAAACCCCAGGAGGCAAAACAGCACCAGAAGCAGCCCTCTCGTAATTTTCAAAAAACTCACAAGTCTCGACATTCGGATTCTCCGCGGCCAAAGCCCTAACCCAACTCGCAGTCCTTTTCCGACACGCAGCATCAACCGAATCCCTATTATTCGCTTCCAAAACATTAGGATTTACACACAAATTCTTCCTCGAAGACAATCCAATCGCCAAAATCTTGGCAGCAGGGCCGAGGTGCTTGACTTGATAATTATGTAATAACTTCAATTCGGCTAGGGTTTTCTCCATCTCGTGAACTGTGCGAGTGCAGTAAATTAGTTTGATTGCGCCTTGAGGTTTAGAGATAGTGTAGCTTGTGATTAATGATAGTAAAGCTATTGTCTTTCCCGTTCCTGTAGGCATTTCAAGCAGGCAGTGACCTTTAGCGTCTAGTGCACGCTTTAGCTCCACCATGTAGGAGTATTGCTCCGGGTATATGTGATCGTACGGGAAGTATACGGTCACGTCCTCGATTTGAAACTTCATGGTTTGGTTTTTATATACGGATCAGTATACACTATATTTTTGCGTATAAATATACAAGTGAAGAGAGAGAGCGATGCGGTGGTTCAAGGCGGCAGTGTGGTGGTGGTTCAAGGCGTGGTGGACAATGAATTCACAGAAGGTGTTGTTTAGGGCTTTAAAGAAAACATATTGATACTCTAATAGGCTAAAGTGCGTCTTGGTCACCATAGTTATTAAAACGTTTCAGTTAGGACCCTATTGTTTATTTTTATATTTCAATGTCAATCATGGGTTTCCTTACAACGTGCACGAGGTAAAATTTATAATTAAAGCAATTAAAATTTCGTTGTTTTTTAATATGTTTTTTATTTAAAAATATTTAAAAAAAATATTTTTTTTATTTTTAAAAAATTACTTCTAACATTATCACATCAAAACAATTAAAAAATATATAAAATAATTTTAACAAAAATAAATAAATTAAACTACCCAACTAAACACGCCATAATTAATCACAACGTGCACGAGGAGAGGGAGGGGGGTATTGGTGGGTGAGGATGGAGCATTTGTGGTGGATTTTTGAAATAAGGATGGAGATTATGGTTTAATTTCCTTCATTTTCAAAATATTTTATTTTGAATTATATTATTTAATATTTTTAATAATTCAAGATTTAAACTATGTTTAATATTTCAGTGTAACAGGAAAAAATTAAATTTTAACATATTTAATAATAGCAAACCATTCACAATAGCCATTGTTTTTTTTTTAATATAATATTCATCAAATTTATTCTTTTTCAAACAAGAAAAAATACAAAGAAAGAACAAGTTATTTTTTTCCCAGGAGATCCAAAATAAAAATAGCAAATAGATTTTTCATTTTGCTTTTTTGGGTGAAATGTTTTACTTTTAAAGCAAGGCAGGGACAAAATGAAAGAAGCGAAAACCAAAGGAGCCAAAATGTACTTTATACATACAACACATCTGACACGTCAGTCATCTTGATATTTATTTAGAGCACCGCCTGGAGCCAAAAAGAAGTGTTTTTTTCCTGAAGTAGAGTTATCAGAGAGAATGAGCGAGCGCGTTTTAGGGAGAGACACTTGAAGTGAAGTAAAGTCGAGGGACTAGAGGGACTCAGGCATCGCGGCTCATGGAAGCAACTCTTGGCTTCACGCCTCGTGTATTTGGATTCAAACCCCTCAGTTTTCGAGGTAACGAAGAGATTGAAAATGTAAAGTGAGGCTAAGTCAGGGATTATCTGTTGTTTCTTCCTCTTTTTTTCATTCTTTTTTAATTTTTTCTGTGCATAAATTCTAGGGTTACGATACCTGTTTTAGCATATTTTGAATACAAATCTCAGCTTTGGTGTGCCTCAGTTTTCAGTTTTGAATACCAGCCTGGTATTGAGTTTTAGCATATTTTGTATGTCGAATTATGAAATTAATTGCTTGCAATAGCTTGATGACCAACATGGCCGAGCGAACAGTGGCAAGAATTAGCCTGTGGAAAATGATGGCTATCATTACGTACTCTGAAAGCAGTATCCTTTCGTGTCCAGTCTTAAATTTAATGTGAAATGAGGGATTTCTCGGTGAAAACACGTAGCATTTGGTTTTGTCAATGTCGATGAACTCGTTTATTTGGGTGATATACGAATCCAGCCATTGATTACCACCCTATTAAAGAATAATCGAAATGTACTCCAGCTAAAATGTATTGTTGAGTGATTTATCCTTTGTCTTGTTAAGGTTGTGATAGGTTGTGATGTTCCAATTTAAGCTACTTGATCAATATGAATGGCATTCTTTGTTTATTTTTATTTTTTTCCCTTTCTGATGGTTGAATACACATTATGTGACCGATGCAGATCACCGGACTGGAAGTAAACTTGAAGAATTCTATCCCCTATGTGCAAAAAACAGTTTTTCTCATGAGATGAATCTAGCAGAATCTGGCCGAAGGCGTTTCTTGTTACGTAACAGACCTATTATTTTTAGAGCAAACAAAAAACTTTCTATCAATTCTTCAGATCAGCATCGAACTGATTATGCAAATGCTGATGCATCGCCTGTACATGAAGCCATACCACCTAGATCTAATGATGGGGCTGCACTTCTCAATCTGCTTGGTGTCAATAACTTGAATAGTTTGCAATCCCCACCTAAAATGTTTCGAAACAGGTTCCTCAATTTTGGTCGGATGAATTCTGTTATCAATAGTGCTGCTGAATCATTTTTCAAGAGTGAGATAAGAAGGAGGTTATTTGTGACAGCGGTCCTAATTGTAATTGGTCGTGTTGGATATTATATTCCTTTGCCTGGATTTGATAGAAGGTTGATACCTCGAGATTATCTAAGCTTTGTCACTGGATCTGTTGGTAAGTTAAACTTAATTAACCATGCCTATCATTTTAGATCAAATCTGCTGGGATTTCAAAGCTAGTGTTTTTAATTTTGTTTGATTGAGTTACTCGTTATGCTGTTTGGCAGATGAATTGGATTTCTCAACGGAGCTGAAACTGTCGTTCTTTCAGCTTGGAATCAGTCCTCAGATATTAGCATCAATACTGATGCAGGTTTTGAGCTTTTTCTTTGGCCAGATAACACATTTCTTAATTAGACTGTTCTGCATCACCACTCTATATGGTCCTTGCCTTCTCTTTTTCTCAAAGCAATTTGTGGATTTTCACATACGAAGCAGTATTCAGAGGCTGAAGAATGCTTCTCTCTTTACCAAGATATTGGACTGTTGAAATCCACTCTTATCCTTTTTTTTTAGCAGATTACATGCAGCAGTTTCTGTAAATGAATCATCACTGTCTGTTGGTGCATAATTAGATTAAGAAGTGCTTCTGGTGTTTGTGATTGCTGATTCTTCATAAAGTTTGTGGGATTGTGAGGGCTATTGAAAGTTGATGGATATTCATGGAAATTTTTGTTTCCGAGATATTTGGCCTTCCAGCTTAAAAATCACTGTTCCATAATTAAGTTTGATGGAATGTGATGCTGCTAGCCAGATTATTTAAAAATATCTTTGTTGCTTTAGTTCTATGGTATCCAACAGTTAAAACCCTTGCCTTTCTTCAAGAGGATAAAATCAACAAATCAGATGCTCTTTTCTCCCCATGTTTATCTACCTAAATAAAATCTCACAAATTCTATTTTGCTCTTTTAGTATTGGCACTTCAGATATGTGATAGCATAATAAGATATATATATATATATATATATATATATATATGCTAACTAATTTTAATAGTATTTGGGTTCATGCATTAAACATTTTATAGACTGGTACATTTATATACTTGGCTGAACAACTAAAATCATTCTAATTCTCATGAACTGGACTCTCAGGTACTCTGCCATGTTGTTCCATCCCTGGTAAAGCTGCGGAAAGAAGGCTTGGATGGCCATGAGAAGATTAAGAGTTATATGTGTGTCTAGTTATTCTTCTCAAGCAGTGAGACGAGTCCTTGCTAGTGGATCTTAAATTGCATATTATATTGAATCAGTCAATTATGTTTGAGGTTACAAATCAAGTATTTTTTTTTTTCTTTTATCTATTTCAGATGGTGGATATCACTTGGCTTTGCAATATTTGAGGCAATCATAGTTGCTTGCTATTCACTTCCTTATTCAGTTTATGCAGCCAGTCAAAGGTAATTTAGTGATAATGCTGTTTCCAGTATATTCCTTTTGACTTTAGACTCTAATTTGTCCCACAAAAATTGGAAAGAACAAGTTTCTATCAACAGTTGGGGTAAAACTTTTCTGCCTCATATTTTATTCTTAATGCATGTGATCCTCATTTCTGATGTTTATAAGTTTGTGAATAGCTATCCAATAAATGCCCGGAGGTAGCTTGTTTTATAAAATCTTCATGGTTTTGTAGGGTCAAGCATGTGATGGTGACAGCTCTTTTGTTGGTCTGCGGTGCAATGACTATGACATGGATCTGTGACACGATATCAGAATCTGGATTCGGTACTATCCTTGTGATTTTGTTCTTATTTTTGTTCATTGTTTTCCTCTTTTATCTAGCTTGCTTTAAACTCTTCAGCATATTTCAGGTCAAGGTTCATCTCTAATTATTTGTGTGGGAATCCTGACGGGTTACACTGAAACATTATACAAGATGCTGTCTCAGCTCTCAGGTACATGACAGTAGATCATACAACTGATGCCCAAAATCCTTTTCTTTTTTTTGTACTTTGATGAGCATGTGACAATGAAAAGCAACATCTAATTGTATTTAAATGGTAAAATGTAAAAATTGATGTGGAGTGTAAGTAAAACATTTTGAACTTCAAGCCAAACATTATACTTCCAAAACCCTGATGATCACTGGATTGAAATTTTATACATGCAAAGTAGAGAGTAGGATACTGCATTATTGTATCTTTGAACCAGCCTTTGCAAAATCACATGATGAGTGTGCCTGGTGCAAAACCCAAACTGTTGTGTTTAATTAAAAATATGAAGTGGGAGTGTGGGCTTTTATCAACATGAAGCTTTCTTGAGTGTTTTGGCTTATTTTGTCCACATACTAGCTCAGAGTATTTATGATGAGCTTTTTCTGCATGCTGTAGGGAGTGCTGCTAGTTGGTGGCCTTATATGTTCGCTGTATTGGGTGTTTTTACCATTGTCACCATGTGGGCAGTTGTGGTGACCGAGGGTTGCAGGAAAATAAAGCTGCAATACTATGGCTTTAAACTTGCATCTGCTGCAAGGTAATACTGTAGTTCTCCAGAACTTTTAGCCTCCTTTTTGGTGGAACAAAATGCAGATTACATAAATTCACTTTTATATCTTTTATCTTTTTTCCCATGTTATTTGAAGTGCTTGATTCTGGAGATGGATATTCTTGAGTGGATCTAAAGGATGGTTAAATACACGACCTATTGTTTTCACAAACACTACAGTTTAAGCAATTATGAAGAATATGTCCCTTTGCTCATGAATTAACTCAATTTAATTATGTTGGTAATGCTTATATGACATTATTCTCTTTGTGTATTGGACAGAGATGATTCCCCAATTACTGAAGTGGAGCCTTATATCCCTTTCAACATTAATCCATCTGGAATGCAGCCTCTTCTCACCACGACTTATCTCTTGGCTGTTCCCAGTATTCTTGCTGGGTAACCTCATCTAAACTGATTTAGATATAGTTTCCTATTGACCTGTTCATTTTGAATATTAAGGACAAAAAATCATATCTATTCTCTTAAACTTGCTGCTTATCTTTTTATCAGATATGCTTTTGTCATGGAATTATAAAATTTTCAAGTTTGCGTAGTGCCTTTGTGCTGACAATAGCATGAATATATTTGTCTCTTCTCATCAAATCTTGTGTTTGTAAGGATTCTAACACAGCATTTGTGGCAGTATCCTTGGTTCACCTTTCTGGGAGCGCATTAAGGAGATCTTGAACCCCGAAACTTCTATTGGTGCAGAGCCCTGGGTTTACTATTCAATATATGCTTTGTTTGTCTTTTTATTCAATATATTTGACATTGTAAGTTTCTACTCATCCTTGATTGAATTATTGTATCATACATGCTATGTGATGGAAACTTTTGCTAGTATATGTGTTTGTTGTCATGTGATCCTCTCATTTTAAGCGTCAAGATTTCCTTCTAGCCACTTCTTGTCAATATCGTAACTGCAGAAAATGTGAAATTAATTTATTCAAGAAAACATGTCAAGCTAGATGGACCATTTTGACTCTAAATGCAAAAGTTCCTATTTAAGTGTGTTCTTTACATAGCATTTGCTATGATTTGTTGTTTCCTATTTGTGCATGTTTCTGAATTGGAGATCCTATACAGGCCAACTTGCCAAAGGAGATTGCAGATTACTTGAACAAAATGGGAGCTAGGATCCCAAATGTGAAACCTGGGAAGGCGACCATTGAGTACCTCACAAAGATCCAGGCATCAACACGTTTCTGGGGTACACATTTGCCTCTGCAAGTTATTTATTTAATGAATAACTACAATCTCGAGCCATACCTTTTCCTTTCTTTTCTTTTTTTTTTAAAAAAAATTCCATATTTTTTTTGGAATGGGTGGATCCTGCAGGAGGTCTATTGTTGAGTGTATTGGCAACTACATCAACCATTCTTGATCATTACTTGCGTCGGATCAATGAGGGATTTGCAATTGGGTTTACATCGGTTCTAATTATCGTGAGTGCCAACTGACACCTTATGATTATGTATTATTCACTTGGCTTTGTTATTTTAGACTGTTTGATGATGGAATTGCACCATGGAGGCATGACAGAGAAACAGAAACTCCTAAAGGATGCTGTCATTGTGTAAATAATTTATCAATTATGGTGGTTTGCACAACTGTCATATTCTGCACTTCTCCTAACGTTTTCGCATTTATTGGTGGTCCAGGTGGGTTCTATTATTGAACTAAGGAGATCTTATCAAGCATATAATGTTATGCCAAGTTTGAGCAAAGCTCTAAGGCGGTATGGTGTGTAACATGATGATGCCGCAATCACGTTTTCAGGTGATAATAAATTAGCCCAGAAAAGGAAATCCCGCCTCATGTAAAAATTACTGGTTCATGATGAATAAATTTATTTTTCCTATGGTGCAGAGACTCTTCAAATGGCAACTGTTGATTGGTATTCCTTCTTGCAACACCTTGGAGGATAAGCACCAGGAACTGCCAACTTCAGTTGTGCAAGTAAAAAGATAGATGTCTTTTTATTATACAGATTAAATGATGCAAGAGTGGATTCTGAGCCCCAGTTTTGGTTATGTAATTTATCCCCTTGGATGAGTATAGCGTGTGTTCAGGGTATTTGATGGTCGGGTGGACACAAAACATAATTCTACCTGGCCATGGAAGGGGAGGGCCTGGTTCATGTTGCTGCTTGAGGCTGATGCTTAGTCGATGGCTGGATTGAATGAAACCTCAGACAACCTTGAAAAATGTCGTGCTATTATTGATTTTTTCCTTAAAATCCCAAACCTGAAGCCATGTAGCTTGCACATAGTGAATTCAAATTCAACTAAGTTTCGTTTTCTTGGATTTTCTAGAACTTAGATGTCTTAGACATGAGTGGGATTTAACGTCAATTCAAAACTTATGCTTGTGGAAGCAGCTGTGACTATTGTTGTCAAAAATATAAAATGTTTGGTAATTTACGTTATTAAAATCTTTTCCTAAAAAATTAATTCCCAAATGCCTAAAAAATTCTCAAGGTTTGATTTTTAAGTTTTCCTTTTAAAAATAAAATCAAAATATTTTTCGAGATTTTATCAATACACTTTTTCATCACTTTTCCAGAGAAAGTTAATTTACCAAACCATGGATTTGGAAAGTAAACCTCAGCAACTGGATTTCTCTGCGACTTTGTCCAGGCCCAATAATAAAAGCCCATTACTCGCAGTCGCACCCGTCCCGCCCATATATCTATTCAAAAAAGCCCTACACATCTCTCAGTAAAAGCAAACGGTGATGGAAGGAGAAGGAAGCTCATCGGAGATGGAGTTTACAGAGGTCGAGACTAATACTGACTCGGGCGATAACTCGGTCATCTTCCGTGTCACTAAAAGCGTTATAGGTTTTGTTCTCTATATGCATCAGCAAATCCCTTCGTATCTCTCTTCTAATTCCCCTAACTTAAGTTTTTTTCCTTTCAACTCCCGATCAGGTTATTCTAAAATAATTTTTATGTAAATTCTGTCATTAATCTCTGCGTTTTGTTTTGAATTTTCGAAATTAATCTGTTAATATGAAAGCATTTGTTAGGGGAAAAAAATGGAAAGTATTGGTGAAAAGAATCGAATTAGAAAATGCTCTAAAAAATCTAGATTACATGATGATACAGGATTTTGCTGGATATTAGTCTTGAATTCGATACCTTGCAAACAGAATATAAAGAGCTGGTATGTTATTTGCTACATAAATCTGATTCTGGACATTGTTTTATTATTCTTTGAAGCCTAAGAATTTTTACTTATAGGAGATGGCAATTACGCAAACTTAATTGAAGTTATCTGTTAGACGAGATCACCTTAGCAGAATGAGAGGGGTAAAGCGTGGGATTAGGAGACTGGAGAAATTGGTGAACACAGTGGGTGGGCTCGAGAGCGTGTTGCAACTCATAATTAGTGAGGTTTTTTGCTTTGAGGTAGTAATTTTAGTGCTTGGAGCTAGTCCAATACAGCCCCGACATGTATATGAATCGTGTTTTTCGCTGGAAATGTTGTAGCAGGAGATGATGGTGGTTTCACTAAAAGCAAAGTTGCAGAAGGGCTTTCAAGAAAGGTTTTGTGAGAGTGTGTGTGTTTTGTTTGTGGTCTCATAAAGGCAAATTCGAAAATATTTGCTAGAGGTTAATACTTTAAATGTCTTTCAACAGGTTGCTCATGCCTTGATCTCAAAGGTTGCTGGATCCAGTTCCTATCCAGGTAGCTGGTAAAGCTTATCCTGTCATTATCAGCTAATCTGCTGAAAGTCAACACTGATGTTTTCGGTGTTTGTTCTTTTCTGTAGGTCCTACTAAATTGTTTCTGTTGGTGAAAGCTCCAGCTTCTTTCAATTTGCCTCTGCATTTTCTTCCAAAACGTGACATCAGATACTGTAAAAAGGCATGGATTGTGCCTACACAAATAGCAAAAAAGATTTATTCCTAGTGGCACAAGTCTTACATTCTGAGATATCATAGATCACTTTAAGAAACAATCACTAACGCAACCATAACAAAATCAAGCATGCTACTTGGCTCAGAAATGTAAATCCACCTTTTTTAATCTTTGAATTGGCTAATAATGTTTTGATCTTTGCTATTCGCTTAGAGGCAATCATGCTGATGTAGCAATGAATTTCATACAATGACACTAATTTTGGCTGCATTCTGTTTATTGAATGCATGCGCCATCCTGACCTTGACAGCTCTCAAGCACATCTTTTCTTCAACTGTTGAGCATCATTGTATGAAGTTCTGTAGCCATTCATGTGTGTCTTTCTACATTACGTATAATATCCTGCAAGTTCTCTAACTGAAGCCTGGAGGACACATTCGTAAAAAAAAAAAAAAAAATTCTTCATGACATTTTTGGATTAATCAAAATGCAGTATAGCTGAGATCATAATATCAGTGCTTCTCATCCGTTGTATTGGTGGGAGCACTACTGTATTCATGCTCTGACTCCCCGCCATCACGAGCAGCATGCATTAACATCAAATTATTGTTTTGTTTGATTACTTTCTTGTTTTTGAGCAGATTGTGCCTTCCAGACTGCTGTTTTGATATAATTGATAGTTTTTCTATTATCTGACCTTGTGAGCTTCAAGTATATAGTAGATGATTGAAATGCGTTTGACTCTGATGGTGAGAACACATAGCAGTTGAATAATTTGAAGAGCAGAAAATGAAATTCAATACTGTGTGAACCACCCCAAAATGAACAGTGTAAAGGTTTTGTCTTGTCAGCTTCATGGTCAGAAATGAGGAAGGAGGGGGGAGTATATTCCAGTATCATTTGGTCTATGCCTTTTGCGATTCCAGAAAAAAAAGGGACTTTTTTTCTATAATAATGTGTTATAATGGTTCAAGTTTTATAATCTAGAAGCTGGGGAGAATTGACGCAGTTTGTGTCGCTGGCTTCTTGACGCCATATGAGATTTTATGAGTCACAAGATTTCAACATCATAAAGTGACATGAGTTTCTCTTGCAGGTTTCAATGTCGCCATGTAGTCAAGGGCCTCGCATCCAAGATCCCAACTGAAGAATGAGTCTTTTCATCATTGTAAAGAGCAGCTTTTCTTGTGCCGGCTCTGATCATGCTTCACTTTAACTACAATGTACCTATGCAGCAATGCTTGTAAGTAACTGACCTATTTATTCACCAGCCTTGACTCTCCGATCGATTTTTTCTATAGATCTATTTATCAATATATGTCTGTTAGTTTCCTTTGATATTTTTATCCTACTAGAAAGCTGCATGTTAGCTTTATACTGTTTTCTTGACCTTTTTGTTTACTAGATCTTCTCCATTTATCAGATGATCAAATCATAGCATGCTCCTATAATACCCACTAGCAACTTGCTTCGTGTTATTGGAAAAAAAAAATCATTAAAAAAAAAATCAAAATTAAACCCTGAATCAACTATCCTATTAAATGTTTTACCCATATGCAAGCTATAAAAACGGTCTCATGCCGATGAAGATTTGGAATTTGGATAAACAATAAAGGAGATAGAGTGCTGTTATTATTATTATTATTTAATTTACATTGTACATGATATTTAACTGCACAACATAACGAGAGCTCTTGCTTTTATGCACCGTGGTATGGCAGCCCCCTTGGGAATTAGTAAGTCCACTCTTCGGGAAGAAATGTCTCTGGCGACGAATTCTCGTTATTTGATACAACACTACATTGTGTTGATACATCCTTGCTATTTTTATTCTTGAAAGATTTGCAGTCTCTGCCTTTCGATTTATTCTTGGCATCTGGCAATAAGACAATTATCGGCAACAAATCTATCATAAAGCCAAAAAGATACATAAATGTACAAGATAAGGACCAAAAGTGAACAAGCCTAACCTTGCCGGCGTGTTATGTGCAAGCCTATTTCATGCACGTTGAGATTAAGAGCTTGAACAACCCGTGCAGGAAGGAGAACACGAGCGCAAGCTGCACAATCATGAAAGACACCAGATCAGTACTGATATTT
>Ga0325400_1000396_pt1 | contig 31335 bp, 24 predicted proteins | sample PopdelMetagenome_2_FD_205662 | JGI IMG/M metagenome (GOLD analysis project Ga0325400, IMG submission 205662) | Populus deltoides microbial communities from Bellville, Georgia, United States - Xylem-PdKOR-R1 | ecosystem: Host-associated > Plants > Phyllosphere > Stem > Wood/Secondary xylem...
TATTTTTATTTGATTATTTCTTAATATAACTTAAGTATTATTCAACATTCAAATTAATTTATTATTGCATGTATTTTATTTGTAGGAAAATTATAAAATGGAGATGATTTCAAAGTATGGAACTGATTGGGAAAATCATCCTTCATTTGATGGAGCAGCTTGGTGTGTAGCTTCAGGAGGAGTTACAAAGGGTAGGGTATATGGTGCACCTCGTATGCCAAAATCAAAAGTTAGTACAAGCTCTTCATCACATTCCTACTCGGTGGAGTCATCATATCCCTGTTCATCGTATCGAGCATTGCAAAAGGAGATAAAGGATAAAGAAGAGGAGATAAAGAAAAAAGATGATTTTATTTATGAAATGAAATGGCAGATGGATTCTATGAAAGAATATCTTATGAACAATCTTGGATACCATGGTGGAACATCAAATATTGATCATGGTATGCCACCACCTTTGACTCCATCAATACCGCCACCTATGGCTCCTCAGATAATGACACTTATGGGTCCCACATCTCAACCAATTTTTTGACCTACACCTCGGCCTTTATATCCTGATCAATCTCATGTCGATCCACAATATCATGGTTCGTCTTCGCAACCAGCACCATGATTGTATCTTTTGTTGTTTTTTTTTTTTAGTGTATTTGAACTTAAATGTATTAATGCAAGTTTAACTAAATTTTTATAATATGAATATTATTTTTATTTTGTTTTTTATTAATGATAGAATTATTTTTAATATTAATTAATTTATGGTGGTTATATATATTCTACAACTTTTACAATATCTATAAATAATTAAATAAATAAATTAAAAGTCATTTTAATAAATAAATAAAAATTAATTTAATAAAAACAAATGCAATCACCAACGGATTCTCCGTTGGTGATTGCAACTGACGCATGAATCAGCAACGGAGAATCCATTGCTGATTCACAAAACTAGCAACGGATTTATCCGTTGCTAAAATGAGCAACGGATAATCCGTTGCTAGTTTTGCAACGGATTTTTCGTTGCTGACAATTAGCAACGGATTATCCGTTGCTAATTGTTGCTGGGAAATCAACAACGGATAAATCCGTTGCTAAAAAATTAGCAATGACAAATCTGCATTCGATTTTTGCCGTTGCTGATTCCGTTGCTAAATTGTTTTAACAACGGATTTTAGTATTATTTGCATCGGAACAGTTTGTTGCTAATTACTCCATTTTTTAGTAGTGCTAGTGATGATAGTATGAGTGTCTTTTGATGATTATTAAAAAAATGAGAAGAGTTAGATCAACTGGGAGTAATTTTATTTGAAAGAATCTATAGCTAGATCAATTGGGAGTATATCAAGACAAAGAGCTAACTTCAATTACAAAAGGTAGTTTCATTCATTCAATATAGCCAGTGAAAATTTCCAGTAGTGAGACAATGAGCAATTTTATTCATAATGATAGTTTAAGCTCATTTTTTGTCAATGATGACAAATCAAAGGGTACTAGATGATCCATTCAAATTGATCAGCAAGACATAAAACTTTCAGTAAATAAATGGGTCATGGTGTCCATGTGAAATTGTAAATACTCCACAAATTCAAGTAGGCTAGAAGCTGGGTGACCAAAAGGCTAGATCAGTGATAATAAACCCTTTTATCAAGTGAAAGATGAGTTGCAAGAAAAAGGGATGTATATTTCTAAACAGGTAAAGATGTATGTTATCTTAATCCTTTTTCCATTGCATTGTATAATATTTTTGCAGAAAAAGTCTTTTAAAAACACAAATAAAACCCTTATATAAGAACCTAACAAGGTTTTAAGCCTAACAAATCTCTAGTTGATTAAAAATCCAACAAGGTTTTAACAAAAAAAGAGTCTGGAAAGACTCTAGTAAATAAAGACTTAGTATGGTTCTAAGCCTAACAAGGATCTAATTGATTAAAAAACCTAATAAGGTTTTAATATAAAAAAATGTTTAGCAAGACTTCAGCAAATAAAGACCCAGCAAAGTTCTGAGCCCAACAAGGCTCTATTTGATTAGAACCCCAACAAGGTTTTAACAAAGAAAGAGTTCTAGACTCCAACAAATAAAGACCCAACAAAGTTGTGAGCCGAGCAAGGCTCTAGTTCATTAAAAACCCAACAAAGTTTCAACAATGAAAAAGTTCAATAAAACTCTAGCAAATGAGGACCTAACAAGGCTCCATTTGATGATAAGAAATCCAATATGGATGATCACAAGAAAATTTAGAAGGTGGTCCACATTAAAAAAGAAAGGTAAAGTATCTCATTGGAAAAATCCAAGACATTATTAAAAAAAAATCATCATTAATCAAAATCAAGCATTTCACTTGTGAAAATCCTAGAAATTTTTCATAATGGGTGGGTCACTCGATCACAAACCATGGACAGGTCACCTGAACACAGACCATGGGCAGGTAATCAAATACAGACCACATGTAGGTCACCCGAACACAGACCATAGACAGGTTAGCCGATCACAAACTACATGTAAGTTATCTAAACATAGACCACTTGTAAAAAGTCCTACATATTTTTCACCCAATTGATAGATCACCTAAACACAAACTACAAGCAGGTCACCCGATCACAGACCACAGGTAGGTCACCTAAACACAGACCATTCATGAAAAATACTAGATATTTTTCACATAACAAGTAGGTTGCCTGAATAACAATAATATTTTTAAAGACAAAGAGAAAAGCCTTTATTTTCAAAATAATTGAGTTTTAAAACATTTATGAGGATAACCATCTCTTGATTTGTTAATACCAAAACTCCCAACAGATTTTTCTCTTAACCTAAGAAGGCTTTCACACCATTTCTTTTCTTTATATACTTACCTTCTAAAGTCTCTTATAAGGCTCTATACAATAAGTATTGAAAGAGAAGGCAAATATCATAACCAAAATTTGACTTTTTATTTCAAAGTATTTTTCAAAAAATCCAAAAAATAGCAAAACAAAACAACAAAAAGTCTAAAAATGTATGTTTGACACATTTGCATCATTTTCAACGTCTTTTTGAAAGAATCCAAAATTTTAAAAAAAAATTATTTTTAATGCGTTCATTTATTAACCTGTTCATTATAAAATCTTTTATTATTTTTTTTCATCGAGTTAATATTGATGTTGCCTTTAAAAAAAAAGACAAAAAAATAAGAAAAATAAGAAATAGACAAGAGGGACAAAAAAATACCCATCCAATAGCCGTGATTATGTACTAACATCCCAGCATAGGTTTTACCCATCTTGGCATCCAAAGTCCTCAACAAACCCATACAAAAAGACCTACCAAATCAGTCAAACTTATTCGACAGTGAGGTGCACAGGTTTGCCAGCAAAAGAGAACCTTTATTCTTTTTGAGCTTCTCACTTTATGCTGAACTTGAGATGGAAAAAGCATACTCTCCTGCTCTTAAAAGCACACACCCATAATAAACCAAAACCTATAACTTACAACCCTAAAATAAGTGAAAAACAAGCTAAAAATACACACCCCAAGCTAGTTGTTTAGGTACAAAGTTGGATGTATTTGGTTCAAAGGTAGAGATGATTAGTATAGGAGTTAATGGTTGCAATTGAGCCACTTATTAAAAGTCCCGATTCTTCCCAAGTTCTATATAAAACATACCAAGTTAGGGAATTAAAAGAAGGGGGGGGAAATTCATAAAATAAGAGAATATAGCTCTATCATTTTTCCAATAATAGCTCTCTCCCTTATGATTTCTTTATCTCCATCTCATTTTGCCATCCCTGTTTTCACTGTCTTTAACACTTAAAAAAAACATCCATTGTATTTTCCCTCATTGCCTAAAAACAAAATCCTATAATTTTCACAACATTATATATAATTTCCCCATCAAGAAAAAAAAAAACATAGCAATCCCTCTCACCCATAACTACCTATTATCTCTTCTCTTGTCCCTAATTCCTTCTCCTCCAAACCTAATAAATCAACACATTCCTCTTCACCAATGTTGTGACCTATCCCACAACAACCTCAATAAACAACCCATCATCTCCTCCCAATACCACCCATAAACCCATCATCTCCTCCTAACATCAACCATATACCCATTATCCCTCTCATTATCATCACTAATCGGTCACCATGAACACCACTAGTGACAACCCTATCATCAACAACAACTTTACTCACCCACGACGTCTCTTGTAGTCTCTATAAGTTCAAGTCGGTCCCTTCTTCTCCCCTATAAACTGAACCAGAGCCTAGTAACTACACTAACTCCCTTTAACCTTCTCCCTATGACACCCAATTGAGGAGGAAGAGACTAACCTAAATGAGGTAGATCTAATAGAGAGGGAGAAACATATCTGTAGAGAAATAAGGAAATAAATTGAAGCTTTTTTTGTGTATTTTTTTTCTTTTACAAGTAACAATTAAGTTCATCGCCATTCTAAAAGTGATGAGGGAAGGGAGGCATTTCAAATCTACTAGGTTACTCCCACTAACAAGCAGCAATGTATGGTTCCACATGCCAACAATGAAAGTGGTGTGTGAATACACACACTTCTACTATGTTCCAACATCATCCTTGAGGCCCAACAGCTCCTCTACCATACTCTGATAGTGCGGATCTTGTTTAGCCTCTTCCAGAAGGTCTACTTCAAATTTTGGATGGTTTTTTATGTGTTTCATTATGATCATCGTCAATCATATGATGATGATTGTAAATAGATGTGATTGTAGGGTGTGCAAGTAAATTAGTGAAAAGATGATGATGATGTGTGTATACGTACGTGTCTTTGCATAATTTTTATCTTTTTTTAGCATGTGTTAGAAAAAAAAAGATTAGAAAAAAATTAACTTCATGTTTAACTTAAAACTAGTTAATGGTTTGAATTCCTTGTTTAACTTACATTATGGTTAAGTTTCTCCAAAGATTCATGTTTAATAAAAAAATATGAAAGAAAAAAAAAGAAAAAAGAAAAATATATATTGCATGATTTAGCATTTCATGAAAATACCAAAAATTAAACAACAAAATAGTTTTTATATTTTGCTTGCATAATTAACTTAATAACAAGTTTATTAAGCTTATTAGGAACTTGGTCTAAATTAAGTACCACAAAAAATGTTTATTTTTAATATTTTAGGATTTATGAACTTATATGTTAGACATATTTCTAACATTAAAAAATGACAAATTAAATATATAATAAATAAAAACCCCGCACTCTTTCTCCTTTTGCTTACTCCTAATATTTAAGAATTATGAACTTATATGTAATATGTGTTGTAGATATTAAAAGAAATAAAAATAAAATAACATATTAATTAACTATAGAAGAGCCAGGCTTGACATATAAAGTCATGAGTAATATTCGCTACAATCGATAAATAGATCAATGATTAGAAAAACACAACATAGCCTTAATAATAATAAAACAAATGAACAATACATATTATTTTAGGTAGGGTGTATTAAGAATGATTTTGTTCTCTATACACAACCAGTCTCCTTATCCAAACTCTATAGGCCAGTTAGGTTTTACAGTGATAAAAAAACACTAGGTAGTAACTCCAAATCTTTAAATCCTAAAGGACTAGAATTTTTTATTTTTTTCACACCCAAATCAAATACAAAAAAACAATCACCATGATGTCGTACACGTGCGACGATTTGTTAGCCAAGTAAGGCCTACATTTCCAAAAAACCATTATTTATGGCAAAACATTTTGTTATTATTTTCATGTAAGGCTGATGAAAACAAAATAATTTTTTTTAACATAAATGACTTATGAAGAAAGACTGAATAATATTTGTATTTTTTTATTTATTTATGAAGAATACAAAAAATATATTTTCTTGTAAACCTTATTTTTGATGGATTATCGATGAAAAAAAAATTAATTTTTTTAATTTAGTAATTATTGGTAATAATGAACAAAACTATTTTTGTTATTTCCTTTATTTGAAAATTTATTTCTAAATACTTAAAAAATTAATTTATTTAGTAAATAATTTAAAACAAATTCAGTTTTTTGAATTTCTTTTCTTGTTTTGCATTGGGATGTTTAATCTTCAAAAATCAAATTAGAAAATAACTATAAAATAAATATACATAAAGGGTTATTTTTTTTCGGAAACTTAAATGTTCCATGCAAAAGTTAATTATCCCAATTTTTTTTTGTTCTTAAAAAAAACACAGCTAAAAAATAAAAACCTATTTTTTTTAATAATGGAATCTGACCTCGGTTGAGCCAATAAAAAAATCTTTTTTTAAGAACAATGTTATTAAAAAAAACCTGAAACAACATCGTTTGAGAATTTTTGTTTTAGAAGCTTTAGTTGCTCTAAAGTTAGGTTTTATAATGACGACATTTAATGGTTTTTTTATATTGTTTTCATTATTTACTTTTCTTTTTTCTGAATTTCTTATTTTAGAAGTCTTTTCTTTTTTCTTCTTTATTGCCTTCTTGCTACATTATTTAATTTTATTATAAGTAGATATTGTGGTTTAAGGATTTCCATTTATATCTCTTTTAGTTCCAAAAATTCCTTCCCTCTCACATCCTCTCATTTATTCCTTTTCACATTTTTACCCTTATCTTCACTCCATTATCTCTCCCCCTCTAATATCTTATTATGATTCATATCTCGATCTCTCACCATCATCCTTTTACAATTCGTTCTCTATTTGATTTTTTTTCACTATTACTTTCTCAATTAAAAATTTTTCATTTTTCTTCTAGACTGCTTTCTCTCTTTTTATTTATTTTTTCATTATTACTTTCTAAGAAAACAATATAGATAGGATGTCACAAATATACACAGTCGGCTATACGATGGACGAATTAATGCTGCTATCCGGTCATTGAAGAAATAAATAGAGCACATTCGAGCTAAGAATACAACAAAGCTCAAATAAGATCAAAACCATTTTTTGCCAACCTAGTTTTTTTATTATTATTACAATTTCACATGTCTTTACATATGTACTTGAGTCAATCTATGTAAATGGACAAGTGGGAAGATCACCCACAATGGAAAGTAGAAACATGTTCTAAATCAGGCCGGTGGTGAAAGCATGCATGTTTTTCCCCTTTTTTTTTAATTACATGAAAATGCATGTTTTTCCTTAAGGACGGTCTATGACTATATGTGTTTCTTCAATTGGTTTCCAGTTTACACTAAATCATCCGTCTTTCGTTCCCATTATTTTTGCAATTGCCGTATCCTTTTTTATTAAAGTATAAATGGAGAGAGAAAGAAAAGAAGAGATAAAAGAAGCAAGGGAGGTCGTAGCAGTACAAATCAAATCAAAAGTAAATTAAAGCAGATCCTTGAAGTACAATGAGCATTATTTTGAATGTATTTCCTCCGCTGCCTATTCCTTTAAACCTTTTTATTCTATCCCATTTTCTGTTCCATCCCCGTGCATGGTTATAATTAAGTTCTACGTCTCTGCAATTGTGGCAACTTTCTTGCTTTTGATTGATGGTGATCGAGCAACGAGAACAGAACCAACTAGCTAGACATTTATAACACGTAAATTCGACCGGAATATGTTCTTGCTTCACGATCAACTTTCATCCTTGAACTTCTTGTGGAACAAACAACTTTACAGCACAAATCCCTCTTGCCTCAGTTAGTTTATGAAATACAACTTTTTACTTGGTATTGGATTCGAGAACATTAATATATCGAAAACTGTCAGCTTGAACCTAGATTTTGTAATGAATTGGAATATCCTCCAAGTATCATGCCATATCAAAATATTTTAAATTTCATCGGCTAACATCCGTCTAGCTAGGCTCATGGTGACCACTCTCATTCATCTCGGTCCCTTTGCTTGCTGTAATAATTACTGATTTCTAACTTTAATCTCCTAATTATTAACTCTATGATATAAGATAGTGTCCACTAAAAAAAACAATGATGAGTTTCTTTTGAATGATTATACTAGGGATGACTTTTATCTCATTGGAGAAATAAACCATAAAAACTGGTGAATTTTGTAATTGTATCACGAGTCCCTGCTTAATATGTTTTCATAATTGATCATATGCCCCTGGTTCTATGTAGCCACACATTCACATCTTGTCACTGCCATCAACCCGATTTAATTTGCAAGAATTACCTAAATTAATTTGCAGTAGTGAATTAAAAAAGAAAAAGAAAAAGAAAAGAAAGAACGATGATACAATGAACAGAGAAAGAGAAAGAAGAAAACTCGAAGTGTAATAATTATATTCACACACTGTCACTCTCCGTTTCATATTGGTCCATATCATTCCTATTAGTCAACAGGCATCAAAGATGTTTCACATCCACCAAAGGTACTAAACTATTAGAGACAAAACAGAGAGAGAGAAAAGAGAAGAGAGGGCGAAGGAGGGCGGCCGGTTGTGAAATTTGAACCCAGTTATGTAAACTTAATTTGCAAAGCTGGAGATGCTAGAACATGGCATGAACTTACATTGAAAATAAATAAATAAATATATTATTTTTAATATGGTATATCATTAATTCAATGGGTTGATTAGGTGATTTAGTGATATAAACTTTTATTCAAATCAAATCTGATAACTATGATTTGATCGGTCAAATTATTGTACAAGCCATGTTTAGTAGCATTGGTTAAGGAAAAGTTTTGAATTATCTAGCTGAAGAAAGTGAAAGGGGCACCGGCTGAAAATACCTGCTGGCATACTGGCTGGAATATATTTTGGGTTAATTCGGGTTGATTTTCCTGATATGTGAATCGGGTTTTGCCCCGAATTGATTTTTAGATTGGATTTTATAACTATGTTAAAAATAGAGTAGTATATCACTTCAGTTAGTACTAGACTGCATCGCGGATCAGAATAATTTTTTTCTAACATAAAAAAATATCCAAACATTACTAATTCACATGTTTTTGAAGAGAAAAAAAAACATGATTTCAAAACCCAACACAGGGTGATATATTTTTTAAATATTGAGAGGATGATATATTGAATGATATTGTTTTTTTTAATATTGAGGTAGTAGTATATTGAAACGACCTGAGTCAACCCGAGTTCGTCAATCAAAATCATGACTTGATTAATAAGACCGTAATAACCTTATAAAATAAATTGAAACAAATTATGAAATTTAATTTCTAATTAACCGTAAAGATAAAATTAATAAAAAATTTTAATTGAAAGCTCAAGTGAATCTGAATTAACCTGTCAAACTTGTAATCCAGATCATACACCCTATCAGATTTTATTAATTTTTTATTTTTAAAATTATTTTTATTTAATTATATGACAATTAGACATGTGTAACTTTTTTTTGTATAAAAAAGATAAAAAAAAACAAATAAAAAAGGTGTATGGATTTAAAATAACAAAAACAAGTCTAATTCTTTTATTTTATTTTAATTAAATAACGTAATCATAAAATTCGACCAGCTTGATATGTTGATCGGAGTTGTAGAAATGGTGTGTAACTCTCACATTAGAATTAGTCTCATGCCCTCTGGTATTGCCACCATCTCCTCCATTTTGGGTAGCGTTCTTTGTGGTGTTTGATGTTTTATGTAGTGCTTTGAACTTTGATTCATTTTGCTAGCTAGAAATAACTTGTTTTTTAAATTATTGCAAGCCTGATTGGGATAGTATCTACTGTTTGATTTTCCATGAAGCTGTTTTCTGGGCAAAAAGTCTTCACGAGAATTTTGCTTACATAGGTAATGACTTTTGAATCAGACTCCGAGAATTGATAGAAGCCAACTATAAGCCGAACATGCACTGACTCTTTGACAAAGACCACAACAGGGTTTTTCAAAGTGAAATGTGGACGGTTCATCCTTGGGAAAACAAGGAAGACCAAGAATTGGAGGAGTCATAAGAGACCACAAAAGGTCATTTCACCTGCAATTTTTCAACAACAAGAAGGATCAAGAACTCTGGCGAAGTAGAAGTCTTGCAGCCAAGAAAGCTATGAAGATTAGTGTCGCATCTCCCTCAAAACAATAGGTAGACTGGACTTTTGAATCAGACTTGCTTGGCTATCTAAGATCAATCCAGTTTCCATGCCATAGAGGATGCGGAGTCTATTTAACTCTATCAATCAGCTTGGGAAGGGTCTAAAATCAGTGGTTTTCAAGCAAGCCATGCATGAGGGAATGAAACGAGGTAGTAGATAATTAGGCAATAACAAAGCTTAGGTTGTGTTTGGGTAATGTGTTTGTACTACGTTTGAAAGTGTTGTTCAAAACACATTTTGCCAGATTCATTTGGAAAGCATCAAAATTTTCAGCCCAAATACACTTTTACAAAAACATTTGCATTGCATTATTAAACACACATAGTTCATGAATCTGTAGATGCTTTAACTGGTTAAGATAATTGAGAGAAATGGGTTTGTATGCATAATGATAGGTGCTTACAATTGTAGTCGTCATCATTTATATTTATATACTTAGAGTTGTGTAAAATAATAATAATAATAATAATAATATTAAAATGGAATGCATTAACCATGATAACAACACTATATAAAATAGCTACACATATAAGGCAAGTACAAATACAAGGTAATTGTCATAGCAAACACACTTTCTATATAAGCTTCGTAAAGCTAAAGGTGAAGACTCCACATGAAACTTGGACCGAAAATGAGCAAAGAAAGCAAGGAAGTGGTTTAGCTAGAATATCAGCTAGTTAATCCTTGAAAGAGATGAACCGAACATGAATCTCTATCTTATCAACTTTACTGTGAATGAAATGATAGTCAACCTTAACATGTTTAGTACAAGTATAAAAAATTAGATTTACACATATATAGGTAGCTATTAAATTATCACACCATAATATAGTAGTAGAAGTATAGAGAAGCTGAAGTTTTGACAATAAAAAGCGAATCCATAAATCTCAATTGTACCATCAATGAAGAACCACGAAACAATTTGTTGTTTCCCAAACTTCCATGAAACAGGAGTATTACCTAGATATACAAGATAACCCCACCAATAAATTTACAGTCATCAACAAAGCTTGCCTAATTAGCATTAGTGAAGCTATGAAAAAAAAAGGATGAACCTCGAGTGATGCGTAAATTAGATGAAGTCATAGCCTGAAGATAACGCAAGATATGTTAAATAGCTACCCACTGATCCTCAATGAGAGCATTCATGAATTGACACACCTTATTTACAACATAACATATATTAGGCTTGGTAAAAGTAAAATATTGTAGAGCACCAATAATTTGTCTAAACTGAGTGAAATCAAAGTACAAATCACCAGATACTGTTGATAATTTTGAGGAGGAAGATGATTAAGTATCAACTAGTTGACAAGAAGACATGTATGCTTGGTGAAAAATATCAAGGGCATGCTTTCGTTGACTAAGTAAGATACCCATAGAGAGAGACTTCACCTTTGTCATAACCTAATTTTTTTAAAAAAGTTATAAAAAACCAAATAATAACAAAAAAAATTAAAAAAATATGTTCTTGATGTATTTGCATCATTTTTAGTGTTTTTCAAAAGGATTCAAAATTTAATAATTTATTTTCAATGTGTTCATATATTAACATGTCAATTTCAAAATCATTGATTAATTTTTCTAATTGAATTGACGTTGACATTGTCTTTTTCAAAAATAAAAAAATGGAAAAAGGGACTCAATCATTCAAATTGAAAGTTAAAGGACCAAATTAAACCAAGTGGAAAAGGTTGGAAATTCAATTGCAACAATGGAGGGCCTAATTGAAGAAAACAATGAGAATGTAGGATCAAATTAAAGAAAGATATTAAAGAATGGGGGAAAACTTGCACAATAATTAAGTTCAAGGACTTAATTGAACTCTTGACGAGCCTAATTGATTTAATCTAGGGTTTAATCAAAAGCAAAATTAAGCTGGAAAGTCAATTTGGCTAAAATTAGAATAATTATTTAAGTTCAGGGACTTAATCAAACTTTTAATGCCTTTAATTGGCTTAATTAAGGACTTAATTGAATCAAAAATAAAATTTACAGACTAATTTAGATCAATTCACAAATATTGAAAAATTAGAGATACGATTAAAACTTGAAAAGGCTAAATTAACATAATCAGGAGCTTAATTAAAAGTATAATAGCTCCCTCTAGCAGTAGCCATCCTCCTAAACCCAGTTTGCATCCTTGCACCTCACAGACTCCTACTGCCTTCTTGATTTCTTCAAACATTAACTCATCTCCCCATGCCATCAGTCAACTCCCCATCATCAACAATAATGACAAGTTCTCCTCCACACGAGAAAGCCCAACTCCATGGCAACACTAATGACAACCTTAGCCATCGACTCATTACTCTCCCATCTTTGACCATCATTACAACAACAAATCACAATAGCTTTGAACCCGAGAAGAAGGAAAAAAAGAGATATAATCAATTGTTTGTTGTGTTTTTTTAGGTGGTGGTGAGATTCTTCATGGAAAAGAAGATGAAGCATCTCCTAATCCACCAGATTTCCCTTCTTAATGATGCCGGCGCATGGTTCCATGTATTGATATGGCAGTGGTGCAAGGAGAACACACACTGCCATTGTTCATGCAATCCCAAAATCTTCCTATGGTTCTTGAGTTTCCAACAACTTTTCTGTATTATTTTGATATTTGAAAGGTTTATTTTGCAAATTTTAGATGTTTAATGTGTGTGTTTGAATTATTGGTAAATTTTGAGTTTTGGGATGTTTGTAAGCATGCAATTATAGTGTGTGAATAAAACAATAGTAAGAAAAATAATGTGTGTGTTGCATTATTTTATTTTATTTTATTAGCATGTGTTAAATAAATGGTAAAAAAAGATAAAACTTCTAAGTAAACAAATGTTTTAATTGCATACAGCAAAGTTTTGTTCAAAAAATCATAGTTTGCATTTTCTTAAAAACAATTATTTTCATGATTTAGCATTTCTAAAAAATATAAAAAAAAATAGTTTTATATTTTTACATGCTTCATGGATTTAATAAAAAGCTTATTAAGTCTATAGGGGGAACTAGACCTGAATTTCAAAAATTCTAAAAAAATATTTTGTCTAGTCTCTATATATATACCTAAAATACCTTTTCAAATAAAAGCAAAATGACAAACTTGGCATGAAAATAAAACCATATTTTCTCACCTTTTAACCTGAGAAAATACAAACTTACATATGTTTACGATACTAAAAGAAGTAAAACGAAAAAAAATGGTTCGGCTTCAGAATGGTTAGGGTAGACTCATAAAGTCATGATTCACTCAACTAGGATGGACCTGTTTTGACTAATAGACAGACCAATGGTTAGAAAAACAGAACATTTGCCTAGTAATCAAACAATAAACAAAGCAGCTTATCTTAGATAAGGTGTAGTAGGGGTGATACATCCTTCCTATATACAACTGGTTCTCTTATCCAGACTTTGAAGAGCAGTTAGGGTTTCTAGTGACCAAAATACTAGGTGGTGACTCCAAACCTTTTAACTGATAAAGTACAAGAATTCATTGTTCTTTTGACCCATTATAAAAAATACTAATTCAGGAGGATGATCGATGTGACACTACACACATACGATAGAATGACTACTTCATTAAGAAAATTTCGTAGATTAAGCTTCATTTGTTATTTGATTGTTGTGTTATATTTTTTTTAGTCTGTATATTTATACTTTAAATTTTATTGGTTTTTGTTTATCTTTTTTTTTATTATTATAAACAAGCATTTTTTTTTATGCTTTAATTTTTTTTTATATTGCATATGCATTGTATATTGGATATGGATTAATGCCCCATGTATCACCTACTTTACTTTTTGAAAGCACACACAAGCTTCTAGATTAGGTGGAGGATTAAAACATGCATTCTTTTTTATGCGTTAATTTTTTATATATTGCACATGCATTGTATATTGGATATGGATTAATGTCCCATGTATAACCTACTTTAATTTTTGAAAGCACACACAAGTTTCTAGGTTAGGTGGACGCTTAGTAGTTTGTTATATGCCTATTAGTCAGGGTTTAAATTTGTTAAATACCCAACTCATATGTAAGTACCTACTTGGTAATGGTGGGTATACGTGCCTTAACTATTCTTTGCAACGCCCCCATACTATCTTTATAAAAACAATCACTGGGTAGATCTAAGATCTTTTTAATACTAGGTAAAAAACATACTAACGCTCACTTAATTAATAGAATCTATCCATAGGTTGTATATGTCATATATAAATTGCATCAAAGAAAGCCCGACATATAGAATCCTGGATTTTAGGACTTTTTGGTAGTATATGGTTGTCACATAAATTCTATAAGAGTTTGGATAATTACAAATTGACTGAGATGATTATGAATTCCCTTGTTGGTGTAATAATGACATCAAATGACAACCATTTTTCAACCTTGAAGGGCGAATTTGTATTTAATTTACCTTTATTTTCACCAGCCATCTCATATTTATTTTACAATATTGCATATTTTTCATTTGAAGGAGAAATATAGGAATGCACTAAACGTCAACCCCTACCAAGATCTATAAGAAGCAACTTGGAGAGTTCAGCATGGATATAGCAAGATGACTATTTGAAAATAGAGATGGCTCAGTTAATCGATCTATTAGGATGAACCTTTTGCTTTGAAAGCAAGCCCCCACATATGAAAGCCAATACTGAGAAGTTTACTATGTATATACCCCTTGGCTCTCTTCAAACCCTCATCAAAAGATTGTTTCTAATACTTATTTGGTTAATCAAAGTTCATAATTTTTTTCTTCTAACATCATAAGTTCATCAAAAGTTTTGGGATTGCATTATATACCTTTTTAATCTCTTTGTTGTTTTAAAATCAAAAAATGTTTTTGTAAAAGTAGTAACTTTGCATTATTTTATTGTCCATGATTAGATAAATACAATGATAGAAATGAACGAACCCTAAAATGTTCCACGCAAGATGCTAAGAGGTAGTCTCTATCATAACCTATTTTTTTGTTATTCCCTAAATTCACTTCATTTTCTTCCAAAAAAATAAAAAATAAAATAAATATTGACGACGTGAAAAAAGCAGGTCAAGGATCTCAAACATGTAGGAAAATCAAGCTACAATTTTGGATGAAATTTGAAGCCTAATTGTACCCTATTATACCCAAGACTAAAGAAACAATATTGCTTCAAGGTCAAATTAAGTGATTATTGGATGAATCTGCATAGAAATGAAGTCCAAGGGCATAATTAAATTTTTAATAAGTCAATTTGACTATTTAATCATAGGCCAAATTAAATGTTAATTATGTTTGAGAATTAATTTGAGTCCAATTGAAGGATTTAATCAAGTGCAAGGACTTAATTATACTTTAAATGAGTCAAATTAATTTTATTAGAGGCTTAATTGGTGAAAAATTAAGTTTGGGAGCCCAATTTAGGTTTAATTGACAAGATTGGAATTTTAAAAGACCAAATTTGATTTTTACAATGTCAATTTGTTGAAATTAGGGGGAAAATTGCAAGAAAATCAAAGTTTTAAGGTCAATTAAGGGCTAAATTGAAGAAATTCACAGTTAAGGACCACTTTGCAAAAGACGTCAAACTCTAGGGACCAAATTGACGAGAATCAAGGGCCAAATTTAAGAAATTTAAAAGTTTGGTGATCAAATTTAAAAAAAAAAGATGCTTAAAACAGGGTTGTTTTGTACGGCACTGTGCATCTTCTTTTTCTTCCCATGAAGCGCGTAGATAGAGGAAGAAGAAGATTTTATCCCTTATAACACCTCTCCCCCTCTCTCTTCCAAAAACCCAAAACCGACAAGACCCCCACCTATTGGTCTACCAAGAAGAAAATGGCAAAGGGGACAAGCCTGCGGGCAATTGCCTAATGGCCAGCTTACCCATTAAGCGCGATTGGATAGGGTAGGGTGGCTATCTCCCCTTTCCCCCCTTATAAATACTAGAGGATGAGACACAGGAAGGGGAGGGAGATTTTGAGAGAGAGAAAAACAAGACAGAAAAAGAAGAGAGATTGAAGCAGAAAGAAAAAAAAACAAGGGAAAACATAGTAAAAGAAAAAAGAGAAAAGGAAAGAAAAAGGAAGACACAAAAGAGAGGACAAGAGGAGGTAGAACATAGATAAGAGAGAGAGAAAAAATAGAAACAAAAAGACAGAGAAAAAGAAAGAAAAAGAAGAAATTAGTGCCTATGCACAAAAAAGAAAACAACAGCAACACCACCGTCTGCCGCCCCACAATGCCACCAACGCCATCGTCAGGTTAGCCTCCCTTTCTCTTCCTCACCCCCCCCGCCCCCCCCCGCCCCCCGCCTGTTCCATTGTTCTTCAAATGAAAAGTGGAGATTGAATTATAATTCACTCTCTATTATTCATGTAGCATGTAAACTATTGAGAGCCATTGTTCTTGGGTCGAATCAGGGCCAACCCATACCAAAATGTCTGGCCAGGTCTAACCCAATTCTCCTTGAGAAAATTATGTTGGGCAGACATCAGCCCAACCCATCTTTTGGGCCAATATTGTCCTAGTGCTCTTTTGGGCCGACCTTGGCCCAATTCCTTTTAGGCCGGTCACGACCCAAATTCCTCTTACGCTACTCTCGGCCTAGCCAGGCTGGGCCCAACCTATATAATTGGGCCAAACTCATCCCATTATGTATTTATAATATGATAATATAATAATATTATATTATGTATAAAAAATTCATCTTGTGGCCCAATATTGGCCCGGTGTTTTTTTGGGCCGACCTCGACCCAATTCCTTTTGGGCTGAATCTTAGCCCAGTCAGGGTGGGCTCAACCCATATAATTGAGCCAAGCCCATCCCATTATATATTTATAATATAATAATATTATTTTATATATAAAAAAATTCCAAAAATACTTTCAAAAAATTTATGATTTTCTCGTAGAATTTTCTACCTCTTTTGATTAAGATCAGTTTGTATTTGTATACTGTAAAGATACAAATCTGATATTAAAATACTAAGTTTTCTTCAAAAAAAAATGTCTTATTTTCATTTGTACAACCAAGTCTCTAAAAAATATAAGAAATATTCATCCAAAAAATTATATGTATGAACATGCATGTTAGGGCTTTAATAACTAATTTATTAAAGCCATGAAAATTAGACCAATATTTCAAAAACAAATACCAAAACAAATATTTTGTTTTCTTTTAGTGTTTGAGATTATAAACTTATACAAAAGATGTATTCCTAATATTAAAAGGTAGTTGTTTTATATAGAAATTAGAACGCTTAGGTTTTTACCTGATAAGATAAGGATTTCCTTACTAAGGAGGACTTTTCTTTAACCTTATACAAACTAACAATTAGAAAACATGACAACACCTTAGCATATATCAGACAATCAAACAATGTAGTTTACCTTAGGTAAGGCATATTTAGGGTGCAATTATCTTCCCTTTATGCAATCAGTCCCTGTGCCCGATCTATAAGACCAGTTAGGGTTCCTAATGACCAAAATATTAGGTGGCGACTTTCATTCCCTCTTTCCACTAATAAAAGATAAGAAATCCTTGTCTTCCCCATTTCCCGATTACTCAGATACCAAAGAGTGGATGCATTCATCATGACGCCACACACGTGCGACAATCATCACCCTTTTAAAACTCATAAAATAACTTTCATAACTGATCACATGGTTCTATTCAAAACATTTTGACCACATCAGTTTTGTAAAAAATCCTTTTTCCAAAATAATCATGAGTTTTTTTTTTATTTTAGAAATAATTTGATGTTTGCTTAAAACAGTATTTAGACACCCTTTTGTAAGGTGACAAACAAGTCATTCAAGCAATTCTTAAATTAAGAAGACCAAACAATTTTGAACCAAGACATGAAAAATAAAAATCTCACATCCCATGTTTCTTGCAGCATATTTTTAGTTATATGTATAATCTCATGTAGTTCAATTTTCTAAACAACGCAGTAACTTGAAGGCGAGGGTTTAAAGGCACATTCTAAAAGGTGATGGTCTCAAAGATGTTGTCTAAAAGTAAGTGGATTAAAAGCGCACTTAAAAAGATATACTTTAAAAGTTGCATTAACATAACCTTAAAGTTATCTCACGATTTCATCTTTTAAAAATTAAGCTTTCTTTGTTCTTGTATTGGCAGGAACTAAACCTTTGATAGTCTTTATTTGCTAGAAAATACTCAAATTTCTCAAGAATTCTTTCCTTGGATTCCTTATAAGAATAAATATGCAATTTTTTAGGGTTAATATGTATAAATATTTACCTTAGAGACATAGATCTTCTTTCTTCATGGAATTTGTCTTTTAAAGCTTCAATTTTTGCAGCAAACATTCATGGTTCCTCTGCTTTAGCCTACTCGAGCTACAACCTATGGACTTGATTTTTAGGAAAGGGATTCTCATTTAATGAGGTCAAATGACCTTTGCCCATCGTATTATTTAGGCACTTTTGCCTTATTTATTGTGACCTTTCGAGTCTCCTATATTCATCATTGTAATTGTATAGGTACCCCTACTAAGGTGTTATGACCACTACTAAGTATTCATAATGCAGGCCTATACCAACTTTCCCAGTTATCTCTTGAGTTCTCAAAAGACATTTAAGGATTTAAACAATTTGCTTTCCATTTTCCGTTTTCCTAGAAAAAGATTTATGTAGCTAGCTATGTTGGGTTTTTAGAATTTCCCCTTACCTGATCATACCCCCAAGTTTTTTTTTTTTTTGTTTACTTGTGTTTTCTCAAGGAAGATGTTATGCAGAAGATGTTTGGTTCTTATAAAAGATCAATATCACATAAAAATCTTTAGAATTTTAAAGCTGCTTCCAAACGCAAAAACCATTTTGATAGAAGTTTAATGCAAATTTATTTCAAAAAAATAATTTAAGCAACTCTCATGGATAGGGTTTCATAAAGTTTGGGTTTTAGATTTTGTTGTAGCTTTTTCTTTTAGTAAAACTATGAGGTGATCTTTTGTTTTCATGATTTATTGGTCAAAGGGATCAAGTTTCAACTCAAGAGTTTCAAAGAGAAGAAGATCTTTGAATCATTCATTTTACTTGTATGAAAAATAAAGCATAAATATAATCTTTTGAAGATCTCATTTTTCTTGGGAGAGCATTTTTTATGAACCTAGATTGTTTGCTTTAGATTGAAAAGGACTTAGGCACGTAATATGGGGCTTGAGTCTTGGTTATGAAAGAAAATAATATTTATAAGCTCAAAGGATGTTTAAGAATTCTCAAAACTAAGGATCGCTAGTGTTCATTTCTAAGCCTTCCTTTATTTTTCTTCATTATGGTTAATGGCCTCCAATTTATTAGGATTTATCTTGTAAAATGAACTTGTCATGCTCCTCAATATCGATTTTTGATTTCTTACCCTTGGTTTCTTCATTTTATTTTGAGCATTATCATCATCCTTATCCTCATCATTTTTATTTTTTTTAATGATCTATTTCTTACATGACGTGCTTATCTGTCCCCAAGTTTCATGTTGGCACTTTTGGTCTTTTTCGTTGATCATTGAGGACAATTTTGTATAATTCCATTTTCAATATTGCTTTTATAATCCTCTTACTTGCCCCTACTGTGAGGTGTGATCTAAGTTAGGGTTCTTTTGTAAGAAACATTTTACTAGGCTCCATAGGGACTTGCAAATGATATTTTTCAAGTATTATGAAATGATTGTCAAAGATGGCCTTTCATCATCTCATACGCATGCATTTAAGATCAGTAAGCTTTGCTCTCTTCCATTGTAATTAGTTGGACATGAAAAATAGTTTCCATCATAATTTCTAATTTAAATTATGAATCATTATTCAACCAACTAAAATTCAACTTTAAAATTAGTTTGAATGGTTTTTTGTTCATTTTTTAAATTTATAAGCGTATAGTTACTTCACTAGGAGATCACTTGAATTTCCTAAACTCATTTGCTAAAAACAAACACCAATTTGATATCTGAATTTGTACTCATATCTTTGATTTTTTAAAAAAATTTGATTGAAATTTGTTTTATCTTTAGCAAAAACAATGTTTTTTGAGCCTATCAGATCATGTGAAAGGCTATTCAGAGTTTATAAAAAGGAAAATACACCAAAGGATTCTGGCCAAACTTTGATCTTTATTGATTCATTGACATAATAAATTATACATAGTACTTTTTTACAACATTAGAGTTTACAAGCTTAGGTGAATTATCTCCATCTATTTTGGGCTCCTCTAGAAAAAGTCTTTTTTCACCATATATGGTTCTTCATAGTTTGGCATTTATTTGCTCTGATTTTCACCTGAGTTTGGCAAGATCTTTTTCAATACAAGTTCTCCTTCTTAAAATACCATTGGTCTGACCCTCTTGTTGCATGCTTTAGCTATTCTGCTATAGTATAGCTGGTGTTGACAAATAATTACTAGTCTCTTCTCACTTAGTAGATTCAACTACTCAAACTTCAACTTTGTTTATTCTGATTCTTCCACTTTTGCATCCATCAAAATCCTCAATGATGAAATCTCTACTTTTAAAAGCATCACTGCATTTATCCCACATACCAAGTAAGGAGTTATACCTGTAAAAGTTGTATATGTAGTGCGGTATACAAGAAATGCATATGAAAACATTTCATGCCAATCTTTGTAAATGATTATCATCTTTTAGATGATTTTCTTAAGATTCTTATTAAAAGTCTCGACAACACCATTCATCTTAGGTCTGTAAATAGAAGAATTGAGTGTTTAATCTTCCACTTCATGAAAAGTTCAAGAATCAATTTCCCATTAAAACAATGAGAATTGTCAATTATCAACTTTGCCGACAAGTCATAGTGACAAACCAAATCCTTCTCAACAAGCTTCTTGACCACCTTCTGTGTCACATGTGTGTGTCACATGTGTGTAAGAACTAGCTTCTATCCATTTAGTAAAATAGCTGATAGCCACTAAGATGAATCTATGCTCCTTGCTGGTATTTTTATTGATCTGTCCTATAACATCCAATCTCCACATATCAAAAGGCTAATATGAAGCCATAATGAATAAAGGTGCTAGGAGCGCATTTATCTTGTCGCCATATATTTAACATTTATAACATAATCGATACAATCCCTTTTCATAGTTAACTAGAACTATTCCCTTATAGACTTCTTGTAATGCTTGTTTAGTTTCCTTCTCATTTAAACACCTTAACATATTCCAATAAAATGACCTCTTATACAAAATTTCACTATCCAAATAATAATCTATCGTCATCCTTCTCAAAGTTTTTGCATCCATTTGGAATGCTCTTATAAGATATTTTGGGTAATAGATTAACCTCTTGATATCATTTTACCTTGATTTTCCATCTGTTATATCTTCAAGCGAGCAACAATGAACTTGAAAATTTATGACTTCAATGTTTATTGTTAAATTCTGCCTCCAATATCAATCCGAGTCATTGAGGCTAGAGCAGCTAGGTATCAGTAAATTGATTCCTATCTTTACTCATATAAGTGAATTTTATCTTATCAAACTCACTAACTAACTTTGAGAGATAATTTTGATATGACTTAAGTTTCTCATCCATAGTTTTTCATTCTCTTTTCACCTAATAGATAATTAGCATTGAATCTCCATAAATATTAATTTTTTCAACATCTAGCTCGAAAGCAACTTCTAAACTGATGATTCAAGCTTTATATTTGGTCGTGTTATTGGTGCATTTAAATTATAAGCTTACTGTAATAGGATATTGCTTCCTTTATGGGAAATTATTACTACTTCAACCCTATTTTCTAATACATTCATAACTCCATCAAAATACATGGTCCACCAATCATTCATTCCATCATCATCCTCAACTACTAACACATCTTCATTGAGAATAGCAAAATTTGGTGGCTCATAGTCTTCTACAATATTATTTGCTAAATGATCAACAAATGCACTCCCTTTTATGGCCTTCCTTGTTATGTAAACGATATCATATTCTGCCAATAACACTTACCACTTGCTATTCGGCTTGACAAGTAAGCCTTTTTTCACTCTAAACCAAAACATAACATAACATTTTTATCATAGTGTATTGGGATCTACAATCATTAAAGTTTTTTCTCAAGTAATAAATGACTTGTTCTTTGTTCCTATATTTATCATGATGGCTTTAACACACCTCATAACTGTTTTTGTTACTGTCAGATATAGGATCAAAGTTCTTCCTAACATAAGAAGTATTATCAAAAGCAGGTTCTATAAATACTTCTTGATCTTATCAAAGGATTTTTCTTTCTAAGCAACTGGAATATTGGCTCAAAAGTCACCATAAGCTAGAATATAAATTGGGCTATGTAATTCAAATGCCAAAGAAAAACCCTTATTTCTCTATCTTAGGTACTAACATAGCCTAGATAGCCTTTGTTTTATTTAGATCGATCTCTATTCCTTGGCTGCATACTATGAGACCTAATAGTTTCCATGTCTTTAATCCAAATGAACACTTTACAGGATTTAATCATAATCAAAATAGTTTTCGCAGCCTCTTGAATAACTTTCTAAAGACTTGCATATGATCTTACTTTTTTTTTATTTAACAAGTATATCATCCATATATACCTATACTTCCTGATGCATCATATCATGAAATAAGGTTATATAGCCTTTTGATAAGTGGCCCCAATGTTTTCAACCTAAATGGCATCATTTTGTAGCAAAATATTCCCTACTATGTAACAAAGATAGTTTTCCTTTTGTCTTCCTCATCTATTTTAATCTGGTTATACCCCAAAAACTCATCCATGAATGAATAAGTGCAACTTTTTACAGCAGTATCAATTAAGACATCTATGTAGGGTAAAGAAAAATTATCCTTTAAGTTTGACTTATTTAGATATTTGTAATCTATACATACCCTAATCTTGAAATCTTTCTTGGGAACCAGCATTATGTTAGCCATCCATTGGGGGTAATGGACCATATCCAAGAATCCTGTATCTTGCTACTTTTAAATTTTAGCCTTTACTTTGAGTAGAATGTCTGAGTGCATCTGTCTTGACTTCTATTTAACGAGTTTGCTACCTTCTATTAGGGGATTTTTATGTACCATAATGCTAGTATCCAAATTAGGCTTGTCTACATATGACCAAGCAAAGACATCTGCATACTCTTGTAACAAGGAGACCACACCATCTTTTTCCTTAATCGTAATGAAAAGTACCAATCTTCAAATATTTTCTATCTTGTTTCGAACCAATATTTATTACTTCCAATTCCTTGGCCGGTTTTCAAGTTTTTTCAGATTTTTCAACTAGCATGGTAAATTCATTTAAGTCTTTTTCTTCCCATTTCGTGAAGTAGGTGTGTAGATTGGTGGAAGATTCACTTTCAGAATTCTTGAAAACGAAAGGTGTGCTTGTGTAAGTGAGTATTTTCATAGAAAATTAAAAGAAAAAAGACATATTTTTGACAAAGAAAGTGCACAATCTCATTAAAATAAAGGCTTATTGACAAAGAGAAAGCTTGTGGCCTCATGAGCTAGATTGCCAACATGATCAGAAAAGTAAAAAAAAAAGACAAAGCAAAACAAAGACAAAGCATTTTAACATACATGATCAAATAAGAATAATTACTTTTTAAAGACAAAAGAAATAGGCTCAGTTTTCCAATTCTAGAACTTATTCCCATTTGCTAGCCTCCTCATAAAAGCTCTTGGAAAAATCTCCTCAACTATGTGAATGGACAATTAAGGCAGCATCTCATCCTTCACTTTAACTTTTTTCTCCATATGTCCCTTATTCTTAGACTCTAAAGTGTTGATGTAAAGATCAGCTGCCTTCAACACCTCACATCAAATCTTATCACTTAAACAAGTCCTGGGAAAGTTACTTAGAGTGGTGGGATTGTCAACTCCTTTTCTTCTGGCTCTCTTTACTCAATTCTTGCCATTTTTGCTTCTTTCTTAATCTTGGCAACCCATCTATAGTCATCTTTTTTGGGCTTATATCCAAGTATGAACCTCTAATCAACATATTGCATTTCATCTTCATCAAATTGATCTTTTCTAGCATTCTAATGTTAAGGTTATTTTGGAATGGAATTCAATGTTTTGGGAAATAATTAGTTGTCATCCTTACTACTTTAGAGATTTTTGGCTTTCTTAGCACAATGTTTCTAGAAACCTACTTTGTAATCAAAATCTCAAGAGCAAGAATATCCTCATCCTTACAATCCTTTGCTTCAAGGAAAAGCACACCCATATTTTTTTATCATTAAAACTGTTTCTTTAGCTTTAACCATTATCAACATTCCATTCATAATGTACTTCAAGTATTAATGCAATGATAAAGCTATTACCCCACCTGCATGAATTCAAGGCCTTCCTAACAACATGTTATAGGAAAAATAGATGTCCATCAGTTGTAGTGTCGCCATGAACACTTATAATCCCACATACAACTCTATTTCCAAGGTCTTGGCTATATGTCTTTATGAGCCATCATACACCTTTACCATCATGGTACTTGGCTTTATATGAGATACATCGAGAGGCATATCCTCTATTATATATATCTTGGTAACATATTCAATACTAATCCATTATCATTCAACACCTAACCTATCAAAATGTGTTTACGTCATATTGTGATATATAATGGTTTATTATGCCTAGTACCCATAGGGTCCAACTCATCTTCAATAAGTTACAAATGATTTAGAGGATTGGATTCTGCTTACCAAGTGCTATATGGTCTCTTGATTGATATCTTAGGGCACATGTGCCTCATTTAGCACCTTTTATAGAGCATTTCAGTATGGTTTAGAGCTTAAGATCAAAGATAGTAGAGATATCCTAGCAGGAGTTCTTTTAAGTTGCTCAACGATACTATACTCGAAATTTGGACTTGAAAACGGCCTTGTTAAATCTTGGGCTCCTCATGAAAGTTGTAGGCCTATTTCTTACATTTCCATCCATATAAAGTAGACCTAAATCCGAGATCTACAGCTTCAGATATGACTTGATTACCAAACAATGTTCCAGTTTGGACTGCACCAACATCTCTTTTCTAAGTTTGGCCATCTCTTTGTCCTTTCAATTTCAGTACTTCAACTCATCAATCAATTCTTTCATTTATGTGATATGCCTGCATTTAAGATGAACATTTACCATAAATTAAAGGTATCTTATATTATTAGATATGTTATTATAAAACATGTTTTAGTTAAGGAGTTATTGATACTTCAAGTGCAAAATGATGATATAAAACCTTGATAAAATGCACTTTTAAGTACTAATCAGTTGTTTTGTGCTTCAGGTTTGTTTTTGGAAAATATGAGTTGAAGTTAATATTGCCTATTTGGGATGAAGGGGTTTAAATGCTATAATTTTGGAAATTGTTCTTTTTTCCTTTATAGCCACCTTCTACATTATCAATATATTTCTTTTTCCCTTCAAAACCCTTCTCAATGGGTGTAGAGATTCTTCCACTTTATATTTCTTGTTTAATACGCTCCTCCACTACCATAGCATCAGTTAACTACTCAGTTAAGCTTTCCATTACATGTTCATAATAGGGTGTTTTGAGGGTATTAGCAAACAAAGTGACCATATTTTTATCCAAGAGTGGGGGATGTACTTAGACAACCAAATTTCTCCACCGTTAAGCATATTCACATATAGTCTCTTTATCTTCCTTTTCTTGAAGAGGCAAACTATACCTATTAGGAACAATTTTTATGTTGTATTTGTATTGCTTAATGAACGAATCTACAAAATCCTTCCACCTCTAGATTTTCATATTGTCCAACTTCATATACTAGCTTAATGCAACTCCACTCAAGCTATCTTGAAAAAAATGCATTAACAGTTTTTCATCATGCATAACCTCTGCCATCTTATTACAATAAGGTTTGACATAAGTGGAAGGATATTAAGTTCCAATATACTTTATGAATTCAGGTATATAACTTTTTTGGCGCGACTACATTTGAACAAATCACATCTCGACAGCTTAGATAAGATCATATAAGTCAACACCTTCAATGGCCCTCACTCTTGCCACTAATGTTTCTATCTTATCATACTCAATGTCATTAGCAGATTCATCCACAAGTTTTAGGGTTGGTGCAGGTATAATCGACTGCATGAATACCATATTGGAATGAGGTTCCTGACCTTAGCCACCTGGTATAGTTGGTTGCATGAATTCTATATTATAGTAGGGTTATTGACCCTAGCCACCTATCCTTTCTTCAGGTTAGATTGTTGCCTGAGTTTGGGCAAAGTTCACAGGTCAATTAGATGAGACTTCGCCAAAGATATTCTTATGCATCTACTTGAGTAGGCTAGCAATGCAAGCCATGTTGAGTTTCAAGGAATCCAACTCCCCTTGAAAATGAGCATCATGATGGGCACGTTTCCCATCTTCCATGTTTCTTTGTCAAAGTTTAGTGTTGTAAATTCTACGAGTTTGGATTTTTTAAGGACCTATATTTTAACCTATACATGCACATATGACATTTAAAACCCTAAAACATGTATGATCATATATGAATACAAATGAGAGTATATGTACATATACATCGAATATGGATTAGCCTGTTCAAAGAGGTAATTCATAGTTTCTTTGTTGAATACAAGTAAAATTTATAGTCAGATGAATCTGAAGAGATCTTTTCTCATGTCCTCATCTTAGTTAAATCTCATACACATTAGAGAGTGCAACACAAAAAGGTGGGTATGATCCCCTTTCATTCAATAAAGACAAATAGTTCTTACATTTGAAGATGAGTTTTTACATGTTGAAAGATAAAAAATAATACCCCTATGAGCTACATTTCTAATGAAGGTCGAAACATCATCCAAATATTCTTGGTATATGCTAGCATTGTTGGTAATAAGAGAACCCTTTACCCGCAATTCACTTGTCTTTCGAGCCATCCTATCAATTAACATGTTCGTTTATTCTATCTTATAATAAAACAAACTATTGTCTTAAAGAAGCATACTATTGCTTGTGGCCAGTGACTAATTGTTTTTATTCAGTATTTGAATTTTCCTTTTAAGCTTTTGGATTTGGTCTTTAGCCTTTTGAAGTTATTCTTGCTCAATATCAAGTTCAACTATCTTTGTGTTTATCTAGACATCAAATATGCTGATGTAATCTTGTTATTTTTTGAATTTCTATCTTAGTTCACTAAACTATTCCTCGACCTCTAGATATTGCCCTCTTGGCTTCTTTAATTCCTCCTCTCAAAATTCTAGCTTAAATTGAACCATGGTGACCCATTCTCTTAAGGCATTCATTCTACCTTGTAATCTCCCATTTTTGCTCTAATCACTTTTCTAACTTCTTTTTCATTGTCAGCTTGAGTTGTATATTGAGCTCTTAGTCTTCCCTCTTCTTCAATGTTTAGATTAGCCAACTTGTTCTTTTCTTTCTCAACTTACAGCCTTCTTTTACTATTATCTCTTTCCCTTTTTTAGAGAAGAAATTAATTTCTCAGCACTTGCTTTGTTTTTGGAAGCCCTTTTTAGAGTAATTAGTTCCTTTTCCATCATCACATGTTTATTTGTCAATTCATCATACCTGATCATCTTTCTTGGATACCTTGTGCAATCTCTTCAGACTTCTTGGCTATGTCTTGCCATTCGCTAATCATCCATTGGTTGATTTTTCCTAATTCCAAATCTCATATTAGCACAACTATCTTTTTATTCTTTTCTCTTAATTACTGGTTTAAAGAGGCCTTCATCTTGTCCTTTTCAAGAAATTGGTTTTCGAAAACTTTATGTTGACTCTTAATATGACTTAGCTCAATTATAAAATTATCCAAATCATCTTGTAACTCCTTTTCATTGCAAATTCTCTCTTTTGCACTATAAGATTTCACAGTTTTATCGACGGACATAATCCATTAGTGTAAGATTCAGATTCTATCGATAAATTTTTTACCGACTAAATCACCAACAGAAAGTATCAGTCGGCATCCTTTCCGTCGATAATACCACATTCCGTTGCTAACTTTATCGATAAAAAAAATATTGTTGTTGGTTTTACAGACAGAAAATACATGGAAAAAAAATTCCTGATGGAAATATACCGACGAATTTATTCTGTCGGTGATAGTGGCATATCCAGTAAGTATTTTTCAGCTCTCAGTAAAATGCCGACAGACTCGTTCCATCTGCAAAGTCGTCGGTAAGTGTGGTATTTCCACCACTTTCTGTGAAATGTCGATGAACGATATCCGTCTGTAAATTCATCGGTGAGTGTGGCATTTTCAGTTCTCTATAAAATACCGACGAATATATTCCGTCTGTAAATCCATTGGTGTGTATTTTTAATTTTGTTTTTGAAAAAATTATGTAGAATAAATAATATAAAATGATATAAATTAATAGTAAAAAAATCAATTATGCAAATAAAATTTTATTAAACATCAAAAATAAAAAAATAAAGTTAAATAATATTCATTACAAATTGAATGTGTTTCAAAAAAAATATTAAATTAGCACAATGGCGGAGCTGGAGGAGGAGGAGGAAGAGGTTGGTTATTCCCGAAACCATACGGCCAAAAAAGGGACGTACATGTATCACCACTCTATGATGTCAAGTTCATGACCATTTGGCGAAGTTGTTCATAATTCACCAATAGTTGCTTGTATTTTTTGGTGAGATGAGTCGTGTGTTGCTACAAGGCCACGAACTCCTTAGATTGAGTGCTTGATACTGATTGGGAGCTCCCAACGGTTGAGATACTACGAGTCGCCTGCAAGTTCTCGACCGTAGTGTTTGAGAGCCCGTACACTCAATTTTTATCGGGTCCACCAGACGATCCTACCTTCATCCACAAATCCAGATTGAAATCTGGATGGGTCGAAGGATCGTCCCCATATCTCTCTCTCAACCAGTTATTATAGGTCTCCTGAAAATGAAAAAAGAAATCATCATATTCAATTCAATAAAAATAATAACTTACGAAATAAAATGGTTGAACGAACATACCACAAAGTGTTGAGTGTGGTTGTCAATGAACTATCGCACCCCCTTTTGGCGGTCTTGACTCTGCATGTGCGTCTCTACAAACAGCTCCATTGGGCTCAACTCACGTTCAAAAGACGTAGCCTATAAGAAAAAAAAATAATTAGGTAACAACTAATTATTTAACGATATATTTCATTTAAATTAATTTCACCATCCATTTTGTATGTACAGCAAACAGAACGAAGCCGCTGGTGTGCGTTGTCAGTGAACCATGAATTTCTCGGTTCTGGTTGCGATGTGCTGTGAATGATTCGAAAAATTAGCAATAATGAATCTGACGAAAATGGATGAAGGATGGGTCTGGTTGGTTGACTTTCTTTTGGTGTTTAGGCTGGATTATAGTGATTTCAAGGTAAATAAGATGGATGATAGACTAGAATGATACTTTGATAAGTCGATCTAGACGCCTCAAAGATCAATCTAGGATTTCGATGCCACACTCTTTGTGATTGAAGAGTAATAAGTCAGGTAGGGTTCTTCACAAAATAAATTTGGAAGAACAACTCTTAATTCTGTGAATTAAGTTTCAAATCTTGGCCAAAAGTGTTTTATTACATATTCTGATACTATATTTATAACAGTAACATCACTCCAAAGTTAGGAAAAATTCAACATGGCAGAAGTCAAGCCCAAAAAAAAATAGACTTTTACAAACTAACCTAGACAAATTAACTAAGACATGTTTTTTAACCTTTCTAACATAAACAGACCAAATTTAAAACAACCATATCTTCTTACACAAAAGTCCAATGCAATCATGGTTGGACAATCTAGAAAGAACATGTTCTGAACTTGAAATCCACCTAGATTAGTCTTGTTTTCACATGCAATGGATGACTTCAAATTCGAGTTCAAATTCATTTGTTGTTCTGATCATAAACAGCATCAATTCCTTCACTTATTTGCATATCAACCCAAATTCAAGTAGCCCAGCATCAAAAGAACCATTAAGGGCTTTTCCCATCTCCAAGTTCCAATTGTTGGCAAATAAACACCCTTAAACCAATTTCAAACTGATTGCTAATTTTTAACTCTGATGCAGCTTCAATCATTCCAATTTGACTTCCATAGTGACAAATTAGATTTTCAAACATAAATTTTTTAATATATATATATATATATATTGTTTTCGTTGTTAACTAGTTACCACATGATTTTCCCACACCCTCCTCACAACATTATCATACGCGCTGTCCCAGTTGAATTTGTGTTGTGTATAAGTAATTTATTTAAAATAAAAATGATAATTTATTTACTATTATATTAATGATTTATTAAAAATAAGCTGGAAATTAGAAATTAACACCAACCTCAAATTTGTCAAACCATGCATCAATATTCAGTATCCATTCAGGATCTCTGGATACCTGACTCCATTAAAATAATGGAATATCTATCGATGATTTAAACGCCGATGATATTACTCGGGCGGCCTCAATGTTTGTGAACCTGAAAAATAAATTAAATTAATGAATATTAATTAGTTTTTCATAAATTATGTTATAATGAAAAAAAAACTAAAACCAAAACAAACTTACATTGAAAAGTCATCCTTCCACTGTGCCTCGTACTTGCAGGTGAATTGATTCTGCTGTGAAGGCATACCGTCTCTGCTCTGTTAAACCGTGCTGGAAGAGGCAGCATTGGCAAATGGTGCAGGTGCCTCTTTTTGATTGGCTCCTAAGGACATGTCATCCTCGCTGCTAGAAGAACTAGTTGCGACCTATGTAAGTGACGGGCTGTTGATTTTGTTCTATACATCTATACAATTTTATACGAATATTTACATAATTAAATTTGATTGTTAAAAAAAATCAGCAGCACCTCCCCTACACTGGAGACTACCTAAAGTTTTCAAACCTGCAAATATTGACAATAGCCACAACCAACTGACCCCATTCAAAAATCTTGTATATAACCTCATCTATACAAATAACAATTAAAATTAATGGAAATAATTAAACACATATTATGCAATAATAGAGTAAAATTGAGATAAAATAATTAAATTTATTCCTATATATTCAATTACTAATTATAAGGTAAATTCAACAATAACAATTAAAATTAATGGAAATACTTAAACACATATCATGCAATAATAGAGTAAAATTGAGATAAAATAATTAAATTCATTCCTATATATTCAATTACTAATTACAAGGTAAATTCAACAAAGTGTTCAATTATTATGGCAATACAAACAATAAAATATATTGAACAAATTAAAAAAAAAAACTATAGATTTTAGGAATGAAAAATGCTTACCTTAATAATGTGTTTATTTCAAGACTTTATCTACTTTATAAAAATACATCAAAACAAAAAACATAACAAAAATAACAATAACTAAA
>Ga0325400_1000399_pt1 | contig 31304 bp, 26 predicted proteins | sample PopdelMetagenome_2_FD_205662 | JGI IMG/M metagenome (GOLD analysis project Ga0325400, IMG submission 205662) | Populus deltoides microbial communities from Bellville, Georgia, United States - Xylem-PdKOR-R1 | ecosystem: Host-associated > Plants > Phyllosphere > Stem > Wood/Secondary xylem...
CCGGATCGCCTCCAGCGCACCTTCGCCTTGAACTCGCCCGTATACCGCTTCCGCGTCGTCTTCATGCCGTCCATCCCTCACCTCCGGGATAACTTAGCCTCCTGTCCAGAATTCCGGCACCACCTCAACTGTCCCTGGGCACCATTTTCCCCACAACCGACCGAATGCTTTGCGCCGCCCCGCGCGGTGATGGTATTGTACATCACCGCCCGACGCGCGCAGGCGGGCGACGGGGCGGATCGCCGGCCACCCTTGCCGGATTCGAACACGCGCGGCTAAGGACGGCGCCAACCGCAAGGACCCGGTGCGATCCCGGGTGGCTATCCCGGCCGCCGACCCGCCGGGGACACTTCGCACGCCCCCCCCGCCGATAGCCTTTCCTTCCGGGTGACGACGTGCGCCGCGTTCATTCGAGACCCATGACCCACATCCTCTCCCGCTCCCGGACCGAGTGGTTCGCCGACGCCGCGCAGGCGCGCCGCGACGTGCTGGCCGGCGTCGTGGTGGCGCTGGCGCTGATTCCGGAGGCGATCGGCTTCTCGATCATCGCCGGCGTCGATCCCGGCGTCGGCCTCTACGCGTCGGTCGCGATCGCCGTCGTGATCTCGCTGCTCGGCGGGCGGCCCGCCATGATCTCCGCCGCTACGGCCGCGGTGGCCGTGGTGGTGACGCCGCTCGTGCGTCAGCACGGCGTGGACTATCTGCTCGCCGCGACGATCCTGATGGGGTTGATCCAGGCGGCGGCCGGGCTGCTCCGGCTCGACCTCCTGATGCAGTTCGTGTCGCGCTCGGTCGTCACCGGCTTCGTCAACGCGCTTGCCGTCCTGATCTTTCTGGCGCAGCTGCCGCAGCTCACGGGCGTGACGTGGCACACCCACGCCATGGTCGCGGTCGGGCTGGCGATCATCTACGGGCTGCCGCGCGTCACGCGCGCGGTGCCCTCGCCGCTGGTCGCCATCGCGGTGCTGGCGGCCTTCAGCATCGCGTTCGACCTGCCCGTGCGCACCGTGGGCGACATGGGCCGCCTGCCGCAGGGGCTGCCCCACCTGTCGCTGCCCCAGGTGCCGCTGACGCTGGAGACGCTGCGAATCATCCTGCCCTACTCGCTGACCATGGCCGCCGTCGGCCTGCTGGAGTCGATGCTGACCGCGCAGATCGTGGACGACATGACGGACACGGACAGCGACAAGCGCCGCGAGTGCCTGGGCCAGGGCGGGGCCAACGTGGCGGCGGCGCTGGTCGGCGGCATGGGCGGATGCGCCATGATCGGCCAGTCCGTCATCAACGTGACGTCGGGCGGGCGCAAGCGGCTGTCCACCTTCGCGGCGGGCGCGATCCTCATGGTCTTGCTGGCGGTTCTAGGGCCGGTGGTGGGCCGCATCCCGATGCCCGCGCTGGTGGCGGTCATGGTGATGGTGTCGATCGGCACGTTCAGCTGGAACTCCATCCCCAACCTTCGCCGTCACCCGCCCACCTCGTCCGCCGTGATGCTGGTGACGGTAGCCGTCGTGGTGGCGACGCGCGACCTGGCGCAGGGGGTGGCGGCGGGCGTGCTGCTGTCGGCGGTGTTCTTCGTGAACAAGGTACGGCGCATGTTCGCGGTCGAGCGCGCGGCGACGAACGGCCGCGTCGCCTATCGCGTGTCGGGCAACATCTTCTTCGCGTCGGTGGACCGGTTCACGCGCGCGTTCGGGGCGGAGGGCACGGGCATCGTCGTCATCGACGTGTCGGCGGCGCATTTCTGGGACATCTCCGGCGTGGCCGCGTTGGACAAGGTGGTGGCCCGCCTGCGCCGCGACGGGGCGGCGGTGGAGGTGATCGGCTACAACGAGGCGAGCGCCGACCTGGTGGACCGCTTCGCGCTGCACGACAGGACGGGCTTCGAACTGGGAGCCGTGCCGCACTGACCGTACGATGCCCGGGGCGGATACGCCGCCGGCAAGCGGAGGGGCCGCCCGTACCGATCATCCGTCGCGGTTTCCCGGCGGCGGGCTGTGAGGCGGATGCGACGGGGATCGGCCCCGTCTCCGCGATCCCCAGGTCGCCGGCGCGGCGTGCGGTGCGTGGTAGTGTCGATGCTAGCGGCGGGCGGCACGAGGGCGGCCGGGCCATCCGAAATCCCTTAACCGCGTTTCGCCGGGCCCATCTTCGTCCTCGCGCGTTGAGGCCGCCGAGGAGATTCGTTCGTGGTCCGACACTTGCCGTTCCACATGACCGCGCGGCGGGGCATCGTCTGATGCCCTGGGCGTTGGTCACGGGTGCGTCGGCCGGGCTGGGGGAAGCATTCGCGCGCGCCCTGGCGGCGGAGGGTTACGACCTGCTCCTGACTGCGCGGCGCGCCGACCGGCTGGAGGCGCTGTGGCACGAGCTGTCGCCGCGTGTGCGGGTGCATACGGTGCCGCTGGACCTGGCGCGGCCGGAGGGACCGGCGGAGTTGATGGCGGCGGCCGCGCGGCTTGGGATCGAGGTTGACCTGCTGGTCAACAATGCCGGCTACGGCCTGCGCGGGTCGTTCGCGGGCTCGGACGCGGCGGGCCAGCTGGGCATGGTGGACCTGAACTGCCGCAGCCTGACGGCGCTGGCGCACGCGGTGGTGCCGGGCATGGTGGCGCGCGGCACGGGAGGAATCCTGAACGTCGCCAGCACGGCGGCCTTCCAGCCGGGCCCGTGGATGGCGGTCTACTACGCCAGCAAGGCGTTCGTGCTGTCGTTCAGCCAAGCGCTGCACGAGGAGGTGCGCGGCAAGGGCGTCCGCGTGGCGGCGCTCTGCCCCGGTCCCGTGCGCACCGAGTTCGGCGAGCGGTCCGGCCTGGACGAGGTGGCGCTGTTCGACCGGCTCGCCGCCGACCCGGCGGACGTGGTGCGCGACGGGCTGGCCGCCGTGCGCCGCAACCGGGCGGTCGCCTTCTCCGGCGTGCTGAACCGTGTGGCGGCGGAAGCGACGCGGCTGGTGCCGCGCGGTCTGCTGCGCCGCACGGTGGGCACGGTGCAGCGCGCGCGCACCGCCTGACGCGCGCCGTCCGCGGCGATGCTTGCCGCATCCGCCGGCGCGCGGTATATGGAAAGGGTCCGGCGGGCGGTGCCCGCGGAGGTCGGCGCGGGGATCGCGAGTCCCACGCGCCTTTTCGCTTTAAGCTCCTCCGCCCCATCGCCCCGACGACGCCGCACGGGCATCCGGCCCGCGCGGCCCTTCGGCTTGAAGACCGCCGGGACCAACCGGCCGGCCGGAAAAAACGTTCGAGGAACACGACCCACCTTATGGCAACCCAGCTACAACCCAGCCGCGACGAGTTCGCGGCGATGCTCGACGACATGTTCGGCGGCGCCGACAGCTTCGAGGGCCGCGTGGTGCACGGCACCGTCACCGCGATCGAGAACGACTTGGCCGTGATCGACGTAGGGCTCAAGTCCGAAGGCCGCGTGCCGCTGCGCGAGTTCGCCGCACCCGGCCAGAAGGCGGACCTGAAGGTCGGCGACGAGGTCGAGGTCTATGTCGACCGCGTCGAGAACATGCACGGCGAGGCGATGCTGAGCCGCGATCGCGCGCGCCGCGAGGCCGCGTGGGACAAGCTGGAGCATGAGTTCGCCAAGACCGCGCGCGTCGAGGGCGTGATCTTCGGCCGCGTCAAGGGCGGCTTCACCGTCGACCTCCAGGGCGCGGTCGCCTTCCTGCCCGGCTCCCAGGTGGACATCCGCCCGGTGCGCGACGTCACGCCGCTGATGGACATCCCTCAGCCCTTCCAGATCCTGAAGATGGACCGCAAGCGCGGCAACATCGTGGTCTCGCGCCGCGCGGTGCTGGAGGAGACGCGCGCCGAGCAGCGCTCGGGCCTGATCCAGTCGCTGCACGAGGGCCAGGTGATCGACGGCGTGGTGAAGAACATCACCGACTACGGTGCGTTCGTGGATCTCGGCGGCATCGACGGCCTGCTGCACGTCACCGACCTCAGCTACAAGCGCGTGGCGCACCCGTCCGAGGTGCTGGAGATCGGCCAGACCGTCCGCGTCCAGATCATCCGCATCAACAAGGACACGCAGCGCATCAGCCTGGGCATGAAGCAGCTCGAGAGCGATCCGTGGGACGGCGCGGGCGCCAAGTATCCGGTGGGCGCCAAGCTGACCGGCCGCGTGACCAACATCACCGAGTATGGCGCGTTCGTCGAGCTTGAGCCGGGCATCGAGGGTCTGGTCCACGTGTCCGAGATGAGCTGGACCAAGAAGAACGTCCACCCCGGCAAGATCGTGTCTACCTCGCAGGAGGTCGACGTGATGGTGCTGGAGGTCGACGCCGACAAGCGCCGCATCTCGCTGGGCCTCAAGCAGGCACAGAACAACCCGTGGGAGGCCTTCGCGGCCGCGCACCCGGTCGGCAGCCAGGTCGAGGGCGAGGTCAAGAACGCGACCGAGTTCGGCCTGTTCATCGGCCTGGACGGCGACGTGGACGGCATGGTGCACATGTCCGACATCGCCTGGGGCGTGGCGGGCGAGGACGCGCTGGCGCTGCACCGCAAGGGCGAGACCGTGCAGGCCGTCGTGCTGGACGTCGATCCCGACAAGGAGCGCATCAGCCTCGGCATGAAGCAGCTTGAGCGCGGCGGGCCGTCCGCGGCCGCGGCGGCGTCGGGCGACCGCCTGGGCAAGAACCAGGTCGTCACCGTCACCATCCTCGAGGTGCGCGACGCGGGGCTGGAGGTGCAGCAGGGCGATGACGGCGTCACCGGCTTCATCAAGCGCACCGACCTGGGTCGCGACCGCGACGAGCAGCGCCCCGAGCGCTTCCAGGTGGGCCAGAAGCTCGACGCCATGGTGACCGGCTACGACCGGTCCAAGAAGCCGACCTTCTCGGTCAAGGCGATGCAGATCGCCGAGGAGAAGCAGGCCGTGGCGCAGTACGGCTCGTCCGACTCGGGCGCGTCGCTGGGCGACATCCTGGGCGCCGCCCTCAAGGCGCAGAACGACAAGAAGTGAGCGGGACAGGCGGCCGGGAATCCTCGGGTTCCCGGCCGCCCGGCACTGCCCCCCGGCATAGGGTCCAGGCACGGTCCCGATGCGGGACGCCGGCCTTGATCTACGACAAGGCCCGGCCTACCGATATTAAACCGCAACGGATCGAAGTGACGGACCGAACCGGCGGGGGGATCGACGGCGCGCGGGGGGATATCGGAATGATACGGTCGGAACTGGTGGCAAAGCTCTGCGAGCAACACCCCGACCTGTCCGGCCGCGAGGTCGAACGCATCGTGTCCGCCTTCTTCGACTGCATCGCCGAGCGCCTGGCCAACAACGGCCGCGTCGAGCTGCGCGGCTTTGGCGCCTTCTCCACCCGCGCGCGCGACGCGCGCACCGGCCGCAACCCGCGTACCGGCGAGCACGTGGACGTGGACGCCAAGCGCGTCCCCTATTTCAAGCCCGGCAAGGAAATGCGCGCACGCCTGAACGTATGACGCGGCCGGGCAGCCCGCGCCCGACTTGACGGCCCCTGCCAGCCAACGTCTTAGTTCGCCGCGCGCGGACGTGGCGGAATCGGTAGACGCAGCCGACTTAAAATCGGCTTCCCATGGAGTGCGGGTTCGAGTCCCGCCGTCCGCACACCCTTCTAAGGTACTGTTTTAGCCCGACATTATGCCGACAGGGCAACGGCTACGGGTTCAGAAATGCTAGGCGTGTGTAATTTTGGTGTAATTGATTCGGGAAAGGCGCTGTTGATCGCAGCTATAGCCGAGTCGATATGCTGCCCGTGAACGTGCACGTAGCGCATCACCATCGCCAAAGTTTTGTGTCCACTGACCTTCTGGATCGTCGGCAGGTCCACCCCTGCCCGCACGAGCCGCGTTATGGCTGTGTGCCGCATAACATGAGGCGTAACCTCCGAGGGGGACAAGCCGGCCCGCTCGACAGCACGTAGAAACGATTTTGCCATGCTAAGGCGGTGGGGGTACTTTCCCTTCGCGACGCGGCTGGGGAATACCCATACAGCACCCTCCCCGTCCATTGCGCGTTGACGGCGCAACATATCGGCCAACGCTAGGGTGATAGGTTGCTCACGCTCACCCGCCTTAGCCTGGGGAATGAACACGCGGCGGGCATCAAGATCAATATGGGCGTATTGAACCCGTAGAATCTCACTATGCCTCATTGAAGTATTCAGCCCAAAGGCCACGAAGAGCCAGAGGCGATCATCCTGATCCGCAACTGCCGCCGCCATGAGTTTTGCGGCGTTATCGTCCGATAGCACCACTATTTTCTTCCGAGGCTCGTTACCCTTTGCGAATTCCGGTATATTTTCATGCTTTATCCACCCCCACTTTGAGAACCTGCGGAGCATATGCGATAGAGTGGCAAGTTCTCTGTTTACAGTAGCTTGTTTTAAACCCGTCGCCAACCGCTCCTGAACGTAATTTTGAACAAGAAACGACACAATGCGATCAGCGCGGTACTTTTGAAAGTACGGTACTAATAGCTTTTCTATGTGCTGGCGCTTCGCCTTCATATTCTTTCCGCCCGTTTCTTCCAGGCGCTTTAGATAGTCAGTGGCAGCCTCCGCGAAGCGGCGGTGGTTCTTCCGCCCCGCAGGTAGGTCTAATCGCCCTTCCCTCGCCTTAGTGCGAAACGTTTCGACTGCGCGTTCGGCCTGTTCGCGGGTGACGCCCTCCGCCTCGGTTCCGACAGCGCGATGGATTCTGACGCCATCCACCATCGCCGCGACGCCCCAAGCCACATCGCCATTGGCCTTCCGCTTGGCGTAGATGCCATGTTCGGAAAGCGTTTGCCCCACCGGGAGAGCCTTTATTCCCGCCCTGGTTAGCTTCGTGTACTTGATAGCCATGCGACTCGCAGTACAGGATACACAGCACGGAGTCTATCTCCCCCCATAGACAGCCATAAATCAGTCTAATCACTTTCAGATACATAAATTTAGTACATAACTACGGTATTCTAATCGCCATTACCAAATGTCTTATTCTAATTTTTATACGGACCAACCCTGCGATCTCTTGCGCCTTTCGGTTGCCTTGCTAGATAGCTGGTCCGAGCGGAGGAATAGGCGATGCCAAGGCGAGCAACAGTACAGGTTACTATCCGGCCGGACGGTCGATTGTCCCGCAACCATGCGGGGGCATATCTAGGTGTTTCACCTAAGACCCTGGCCGAATGGCAACGAAAGGGTATGGGGCCGCCCAGCGTCAAAGTCGGGGGTAGGCGGTATTACGATGTGCGGCAGTTAGATCGCTTCGTAACCGATGGTCATCCCACTTACGGATGTGACCAGATAGACAAATCGTGAGTCTCGACTTTATCCAAATTTCCAAGGCTATAGTTCTCATCCAACCTGCCTTATTCACATATCAAGGAGGATAATTATGCCATTTCCACATTAAATCGTAAACAATATTTAATATTCGTAAACTTGCTTTAACATCACTGCCAATGCTCATATGATCTTCAGATTGTGATATGCCTTTTTCCTTTAATAAATAAGGAGGGAAGGGGGGGGGCTCTCCCCTATAGCATTATAGAACAGTTTTCCCTCGGATCATCCAGATCCGCAGGGGGATCATTTCGGCAATGAGCGAGATACATAGAATTAGGACAGACAATGCATACCGAAACGATTACAGGAACATCATCTAACAGCCATCTATCTCGCCTAGGGATCAAGCCAAGGCCAAGGGTAAAGATCGAGGACGGTTTGAATATCCGCCTTTCTCTTTGCCATCCCCCTGTCAGCGCCGAAGCCAAAGCTCTCGCAAAGCAACTGGCGGCTAACATTGCTGCGCTGGAACCTGCCGGCAAGGCGACCCGCAAGCGGCTGGAAGCCGTAGGGGCCGTGCTGTCCGATATTATCAGGGCGTCGGCTATGGGAGCCGGGGCCTATGCCTATCGGTCGATGAAGGCCGACAGCTTCACGGGCCAGCACATCGGTAGATCGCCATACACCTGGGCCAGGGACGGTCTACTGCGCCTCGGGTTGGTCACGGTGGTTTCCGGTGGCAAGTGCGCCGCCAACCGCAGCGACGGCATCGCCACGCGGGTTTATCCAAAAGACGAACTATGCCGCCTCGCCAGTGCCGCCGGTATCGAGCCGGGTAGATGGTCCACCCACTTCAAGATCGGTGCCACCCACGCGCCGCCGCTTGTCATGGCACGTGCCAAGGCAACGCTTAGCAAGGGGGCTTACGGCGACAGACTGCCGGGTAGGGCCATGCCGGTCGATATGGACCATATTAACGTCGTCAGGGACGTGCAGCGGATCAGGGCTATCAACACCTATCTCGGCACCAAGAGCATCACCCCCATCGGATCGTTCGGTAGCCTGACCCGGATATACAGCAGCGCGGACACCGAGGCGTTCGATTACAACCAGGGCGCCCGCCTGTACGATCTGGTTGGCGGGTATCAGTCCATTAACAGCGATGCCCGGTCTGGTATCCGGTTCGACGGGGAGCCTTGCCGTGAAATCGACCTGTCGGCCTCTTTTTTCACGATCTACCGGGCTTTGAACGGCGTTCAGGTTGATCCAGCGGTTGATCCTTACATCATCCCCGGCGCCGAGCGCGGGGCGTTGAAAGCATACGTCTGTTCGATGTTCGGTAGCGGTGGTTTCCCGTCGCGTTGGTCGGCGGAGGCTAGAGCCAAATACGCGGAGAAGAACGGCGGCGCCAATTTGAGTAATGTATTGCCAGTCGGTAAGGCCAAAGAGCATTTGATACGAGCCTATCCATTCATGGCGGATTGGCCTTCGTCGCCTGTCAGGTGGGGTCGGCTACAATATGAAGAAAGCTGCGTTATACTCGACACAGTGGAGAAACTGATGATCGAGTATGACTGCCCCGCCTTACCCGTTCACGACTCCATCATCGTTCCGCAGTCCATGACCAACGTTGCAAAGAAGGTGCTGGCCGAATGCTTTTACAACCGATTAGGTGTGGTTCCAGCATTGAAGGTTAAATAAGCCGATTTAAAGCCTGTACAGCGCCAAGTTGACATTTGGCTACCCATGTAGCCTCATTTGCCTTTTGACGCTGTACGGCACCTTTTCGGGCATAATAGAGGCATATTGTACTGTGGGTGCATTGTTATGATCGATAGTGCCGAGAAAATGATGCTCGCAGCATCGATAACGGCGGCTTGGTTGTCCAGCGGGCATACTCGCACGGGGGCCGACGATGCCGCCGCCGTCCTTGTGGGGGTTCATGGCGTGCTGGTGGGGGCACAGGAACAGGCTCTCGCCGCCGCCCCTGCCTTGGCTGATGACAAGCGCCCCACCGCCGCGTCCGTTCGGAAGTCGCTGGCCTCGCCCGACCATATCGTGTCGTTCATCGACGGACGATCCTACCGGACGTTGAAAAGGCACCTGGGGAAGCACGGCATGACCCCGGATCAATACCGGGAGCGGTATGGCCTACCTGCCGACTACCCTATGATTGCTCCCAGCTACAGGGCGGCACGGTCGGAGATATCCAAGCGCCCCCGTGCCAGTCGTTCGCCAGATACGAAGGTCCAAACCACCCCCGCTGCCGTACCGGACGATACCAACAAGCGATCCGGCAGACGTGGAAAGACCATAGCGGAGGCCAAGGCGGCGGCTAGGGCGCATCTTGGGTCGGAATAATTGCCAACGGGCGCAGGACATGGCAGCTAGGATTTAGTGAGTATGTGTAAAATACCACTTTTGTCAGAAGGGAATTCTATAACGCCTTTGACCTTTATCTCTAAGGGTTCGTCTATTTCATTCGATCAATAGCGCCACCGCCTATTGCACCCGCCGCCGCTGTTCGGCATCGTAGCCCCAACCTCGTGCAAACGGCGAGGTCGAGGCGTGGAACCCTCTCTGTCACAAGGCTCGGTCGATTTCTCGGCCGGGTGCCTGTTGCCCTGTCCAGGACTCTTCGGAGTCTAAAAGCGGCAGGGCCTTGTCCTTGTGCAGGGTGTTCCAACGCCCGGCTCACCGCCGGGCCGCCTCTCAACAAAGGGGCGAACATGACGGACACACCATCGAACAGGACGAAACAGGCCAGCTACCACCCGGTACGGGTGTGGTGGGACAGAGGGCGCCCGATAGCCGCCGCGCTCGGCATGGGGCTGATGCTGGCGAACTGCGGCGGCGCCGCCGGCCCGTATAACAACACGACAGCGGTAGAGGACAGCGGGGCGGCGGCGCCCGCCCCCGACAACACGGCATCCGAACCCGTAGCTATCACGCCCACCGCCGCCCCCTCGCGCAGCTACAGTGCCGCCGAACGGAGCATGATCTGCCGGGCCGGGATCGCGAAGGTCATGGGCCGCGATCCCAAGACCATGAAGGCCACCGACAAGGGCCAGGGCATCACCGCCGTCCAGTACCGCCGGCCCGACGACAACAAGCTGTGGAAGTCGGAGTGCAAGCTGGAAGGCAACCGCATCGTGTGGCGGGGCGTGGATTCGTTTGGCAACGACGGTCCCGGACGGTGGCGCGACCGACCCGACGACGGAACCCTGACCTTCGACGTGAAGGGCAAGCGGATCACGGTCACGGAGACGTACAGCGACGGCTCCGTGGTTCCTGAAACCTTCACTTTCTAGGGGGTGCACAATGACTAAATCTTACCGCCAGTATGTTATAACGGCTGCTATTCTCGTGTCCGGCTGCGCGACGTTCGACAGAGAAACGCTGGCGCGCAGTTCTACCTTCTCACCTACGGAAGACGGGTTCATTTTCAAAAGCGAAGCGTCTACCAATATGCAGGAAGATAGTTCTGGCGCCGAGCGCAACCGTATCATGGTATTGGAAGGCTATCTCAAGCGCAATGATACGTGTCCAACCGGATACGTCATTGCAAGCCGACAGGTGATAAATAGGCCAAAGACATTCCTTGGCGTAAAGACCTTGAAGGATATTATTTATACCGGCCGATGTAGTAAATCAGCTAGCTGATGCTTTATGCTATCAGAACCTCTCCACGGGAAAGTATCTGATTTGCTAAATTAGCCCCGTACAGGTTCATCTTGCGTTTTTGGCTACGGGCGTAGCCAAATCATGCAGAAGCGCCGTAGCGCCCCTCCTAGGCCAACCTAGGAGGGGCCTACCTCACACCCCCTTTACCGGTGCCTAAGCACAGTAGCGGGTGACAGTAGCGGTGGAGACGCCGAAGTGCGCGGCGGTGGCGGCGATGGTCGCCTTGTTCTCCTTGCGCCACGTGCTGATAGCGGCCCTGTCACCCGCCACCGGTCGCCCGAGACTTTTCTTCCCCCGATGGGTAAGCCCGGTCGCTGCCAGGGCCTCCCTAGCCGCTGCCCTCCCGGCTTCGCACCGCTCGCGGATGCGCGCCCGCTCCAAGTCCGCCATCTGGGCCAGGACGGCGACGATCAACTCGCCTACCCCCTTCGATATGGCACCGAGCCCGCGCACGTCCACCGTGACGCCCTTCTCTATCAGGCTCCGTATAACCGTCTGTACATCAAGGGCGTCGCGGCCAAGGCGATCTATGGCATAGACGTGAAGCTGGTCCCCTTCCCGCACGTAGGACAGCAGCGCCCCGAACCCTGGCCGCTCCGCCGCCTTTACCGCTCCACTGACACCATGATCGGAGAACTCCCTGTCGAAGGTGCCGCCTAGGGCGTGGCGCTGGGCCTCCACGCTCTGATCCCCGGTGGAGCAACGCAGGTAGCAGATACGGGCCATGGCTTCCTCGACTCGATCAAAAGACGTGAACATCTTACTGATCTAATCAGAAGGAAGTCAATGTACCTTTTGATACCCGCATCGCCCCGGTTTGAGGCTCAATCAGAACCTACAGCTTTTGGGACGTAAATACGATGACGCGATCAGCCAATAACAAGTACCATTCGGAGATGCGCAAGGATCTCTTCTTGTCTCTCACGATTCTTAAAGACGTTACCGGGATATCCATCCGGGAAAAGATCATTTACCAGTGGACATACTATCGCGAGGTTTCTCTGCGTTAATTCTCGAACGTAGTCGAGTGAATCTGACGTTAACTCTTCCGATCCATCCCATGATCCCGCGAGGTCCTCAAAGACGGTAAATAGGATAAATCTGTTTGCGTGAACGGATACAAGACGATCACGCCCCTCTAGTTTCTTCGCTTCAAGACCAAGCTGATCGTCCACAGCTCTCATGATAAGAACAGCATTCCACAGCCATTCAGCAGAAGTTTCTTCATTAAAGATTCTCGTGTAAGGCTCTCTTGACGTATTCTCCCACAGGCCGCTGATGTATCGCTTTGCGGCGACAGCAAGCCGTAAATCACCGCTAGCACAAGCCGCTGCGACTGTCGCATCTCGAATTGTGAAGCCATCGGCCGTATTGGGATCGCCTTCACCGCGCCTGTAGGTGTAAACCTTTCCTAACGCGGCTGCCTCACGCCGCAGCCTGTCTTGATTAGCGTCGGCCGCCACAAAGTCTACCGGACTCAGATCGTTTTGGGTATTGTTGGCTGTCGTTATATCGATAGCTAGATCCTCGGGCGTATCAATCAGAGATATGAGTCGCAGATGAACATCTGCGTTAGTTAGCTGGGCTCCTTCAACTACAGATCTCGCTAGTGAAGTTACGGTCTGCGCACCATTTATAATGCTTATACGAGTTATGTCAAAAACTCCGGTATCAGTAGTCTGACCACCAACAGGTGCTTTTTTAAAATCCTCGCATATTGCGGTTATTCCATTGTTGAAGTACCAGAAATTATGCGGCTCATCTTTCGAAGTTTGACGGATACCATCGTTGACTTCGGATTTTTCAATACCAAACCGCAGGTTTTCGCTGAACAACCTTGACCCAAATTCTTTATATATCCTCACTATATCCTCGGCTGGGACAGCACCGTATACTGCCTTATACGGCTCACGGCGCAGCCCCCAACTCTTTAGCATCATTTGAACATTGATGTTCTCGGGTCTAGCGCGTTTTCGTGCAATTACTGCTGCTTGCTCTAATGTGAACTCTTCAAATTCTATGAACTGTTCGAACCTATTCATCTCCTCTAGAAACGTTGTTTTTGAAGATACTATGTGATCCGATAGAGGTTGGCCGCTAGTATGCGCCAATACCATCACCACTTGAGCATCTATATCACTCAAAATATTCTGTATTTGTGATTTAAATTTATGTAAACCAGTATTTGTAGAATTCCAATTCTGGTTCAATACATCCTTAACCCCATCACGAAAACGATTAAATTCGTGCAGATCAACCCCTTTTGAGATATTAGACAAGAACTTGCTCTGCCCAAGTACAAGCTTTTTATGTTTTTCGCTAATAAATATACAATCGATGCCGCCGTCATCGCCGCCGTCTGTGATAGTTGTAGCCGCCTCTGTCGGATTAGCTTCCGTTAAACTTAGGAGCGAGAGCGCCATGTATGCTCTTGAGCGAAAAAGGCGCTCTACCTTATCAGGATCGCTTGCATGGGCAGCCGACACCTCAATAAGACCATCAAAAATCTGGTGGAGGCGCGTAGCGACGCGCTCAATGGTAAGATTGGTTTCCGAACCAGCCAACGCGCATCTCCCCGGCCCTCGGCCTCGAAGCAGACTGTGCTGACCGCGTTCGAGACGCAACCCCTCCCTAGACCGTCATCCAAAGCCGAGTCTTACAGCAGCGTGAGGATCTAAGTGACGCCACCTTACCGCCCCCCGCAGCGTTCCATAGCTGGTGAAGAACGTGTGTAATCGGTTCCGGAAAACGCGGGTAAAAGCGGGTAGGATTGGGTAGCCGCGATCCAGCCGAATATGATCTAACCCCATGATTCTAGGCCAAAGCAGGTACATTCTGGCAGGTCTTCACCATCGACTTAAAATCGGCTTCCCCTGGAGTGCGGGTTCGAGTCCCGCCGTCCGCACCGGTTCGGCGGCCCCATCGGTTGCGGTCGAGCGGTCGCTTCGGCAGCGTCGACTCCGGGCGCCAATACCTGCGCGGTCCCAACCCGTCTGCCTAGGTGGAATGCCACTCGTCACGACGGAGAGGATGTCGGCGGCTCGAACAGGGCGGGGTTGGAACCCATACGCCGCGCGGCGTGTCCGGGGCTCACGGCGAACCGTCATACCGGTCGAACGCGCTTCCCGTCCGGGACGGGACGGCGTCCACTCCGCCGGGAAGCGCTCGGCGCCGACGACCCCTGCTCAGTAGTTCGCCCACAGCCCCGGCGTCGCGATCTCCAGCACGTGACCGTCCGGGTCCTCGAAATACCAGCTGCGCCCGCCCGCCGGCCAGACGATCTCGCCAAGGTCCGGCGCGCCGCCCGCCCGCAGCCGCTCCTGCCACAGGGGAAAGTCCTGCTCCGTCACCTTGAACGCCAGGTGCAGCGGCCCCGATCCGTCGTGGCCGGGGATATGGCCGGCGGCCGTATCCTCACCCTCCACGGACCCCCCGCGCGCGAACACCAGGATCACGCTGGCGCCGCCGGCGTCGAAGGCGGTCAACCGCTCCTCGTCGCGCAGGCACGCCAGCCCCATGGTTTCGCGGAAGAAGCGCACCAGGCGCGGCTTGTCGTCGGTGTAGAGCGCCGTCTCCAGCACGCCGCCCAGGCGCGGGTTCACGAGCGGACGATCAGCTTGACCAGCGACCCGCTCTTGAGCGGCTGATCGGCGGGCAGGCCGTTCAGCACCAGGAACCGCTCCCGCTTGTACGACGGAAAGGCCATGCGCGACGACAGCGTGTCCACCGTGTCGCGCGGCCCGACCGTCACCACGCTCACCCGCATCCCCGCGCCGGCCGGGCCGTAGGGCAGGCCGTTCAGCATCCTGAGGAACGCCGTGTCCTGCGCCCCTTGCGGGGGACGGGGCTTGCCGGTGTCGGCGGCCAGCTTCTCGGCGCGGCGCACCCGGTCCTCGCCGTTGGGGTGGGTGGAGGCCCAGGTGGGCGTATTCCCGCCGGCCTGCCCCGCCGCCTGCTGCGACAGACCCGTCGAATCATCCAGCGCCGCCAGGATGTCACCCGCGGCATAGGGGTTGTAGCCGGCCGCCGTCATGTACCGCACGCCCAGCGCGTCGGCCTGATACTCCTGGTCGCGCCCGTACTTCAACGTGACGAGCTGCGCGACCGTGCTGGCAGCGCGCCCCGCCAAGCTGCTGCCCGTCACAGCCCCCAGCACGGCCGCCGCAATGGCCGACCCTTGCGCCGTGCGGTTGCGCCCGGCGGAATGGCGGGCGGCGACGTGGCCTACCTCGTGTCCCATGACGGACGCCAGCTCGGCCTCCGAGTTCATCAGCGCCAGCAGCTGGCGCGTGACGTAGACGTAGCCGCCGGGAATGGCGAACGCGTTCTCGACCGGCGAGTCGAGCAGCGTCACGGTGAAGTCGGACCCCGCGTTGGACAGGCCCGACTGCACGGCCACCCGCTGGCCCACGCGCGTCACGAACGCCGCCTGCGGCCCGCGATAGGCGCCCCCGAACTCCTGCACCAGTTGCGGATGCGCAGCCGCGCCCTGCTGCTTGTCGGACGGGGAGATGGACCGGACTTCCCCGCGCTGGGCCAGGACGGGGCTGGAAATCGTGCTCGCGGCGAGCAGCACGGCCAAGGCGCGGGTCATGACGGGCGTTCTCCCTGTTGAACAGGGGGGACAAAGCACCCGCGACGGCCCGGTTCCCTGTGCCCCCTCCTACGCAAGCACGCGCACAGATCCGTCCGCCCACTCGTGCGTCGCCAACTGCGCCGCGGCGCTGTCGCCGAGCGTCAGGGCGGCCACCGTCACCCAGCCTTCCGCCCGCAGCCGCGCGCCCAGTTCGGGCGGCGTGCCCAGCGGCAGGAACAACCGCCGCCGCGCGGGGACCGGCACCGCATCCAGCAGCCGGTCGAGATAGAGCGAGAACCCCGTCGCCGGCTCCTCCCGCCCGTCGGCGCGCAATACCTGATACGTGCCGCCGCGCCCCACCTCGCAGCCCTCCGCGAACAGCGAGAAGCCGAGCCAGCTCTGGTACGCGAAGCCGTGCCGCTCGGTCGGGTCCAGCGTCAGCGACGCGGGCAGGCCGCGCGCCACCTCGCCCACGCCATCCAGCCGGCGCGCGAGCAGGTCGCCCGCTCCGGTCATCGTCCCAGCCATCCCGCGCAGCCGCGCCAGCGCGCCGTCCAGCGGCCCCGCCGCCTCCAGCAGCGGCAGGAAGGCGGGCGCCAGCGCCGCCACGCTCCCCGCATCCTTGGCGTCCAGCGCATCGCGCAAGCGCACCCGGTCGCCTGAGTCCACGGGCATCGGCCCGTCCATCAGCGCGTCCACCAAGTCGGGCAGCGTGAAGTCCACCGACAGGTTTGCGGCACCCGCCGCGGCCAGCCCCTCCACGGCGACCGCCACCACCTCGCGCACGGCCGCCACGCTGTCCAACCCCACCAGCTCGCACCCCAGCTGGCGCCGCGCGCGCGCCGGGTCGAGCTCCGGCGCGCGCAGCTTCAGCACCGACCCGGCGTAGCTCAGTCGCACGGGGCGCGGGTGATGGCCCATGCGCGTGGCGGCCACGCGGGCCACCTGGGCGGTGATGTCGGGCCGGATCGCCAGCGCCTCCTGGCCGATCGGGTCCACGAAGCGCACCGCGTCGCGCAAGCTGCCGCTCTTCAGCCGCGACCCCAGCGTCTCGGCGAACTCGGCCAGCGGCGGGTCCACGCGCTCGTAGCCGTGCAGACGCGCGACCCCCAGCACCGCGCCCTCCGCCGCGGCGGCCGCGTCGGCGTGCGGGGGCAGCCGGTCGTGGAAACCCTGGGGAAGCAGGCCGGGCGCGGTCTGGGTGCTCATGGCGTCGGCGCGTGGCCGCTGGACGAGGGCTTTGCAAGCCGGCAGGACGCTTGCGATGGACGGGGAACGCGAGATACCGGCCCGGCGCCCGCGCGGCCTGCCGGCGGCGCTGGCCCCGCACCTGCGCGGGCGTTCGTGGTTCCGCGACCGGGTGGGCGAGTCCGGCTGCGCCGTCTGGCGGCTCGCGCGTCCGGGGGCACCCGACCTCTACCTGAAGCGCGGGCGCGGTCCTCACGCCCGCGACGCGGGCGACGAGGCGGACCGGCTGGAATGGGCGCGGGGTCGCCTGCCCGTCCCGGCGCTCCTGGCCCGTGTGAGCGTGGCCGACGCCGCCTGGATGCTGACGACGGCGCTGCCCGGCCCCACCACGTACCAGGGAATGCAGGTCGCGGACGCGGCCGGTCGCGTGGCGCTGGCGCGTTCCGCCGCGCGGATACTGGCCCGCGTCCACGCGTTGCGCGCCGCCGACTGCCCGTTCGATGCGTCCGCCCCCGTCCGGCTGACCGCGGCGCGCGCGCGGCTGGAGGCGGGGCTGATCGGCGAGGACGAGTTCGACGCGGAGCGCGCCGGCTGGACCGGGCGACAGCTATGGGACGCGATGCAGGACCTGCTCCCGCTCCCCGCTGATGAGCCGGTGGTGACGCACGGCGACTATTCGCTCGACAACCTCCTGATCGACGGCGGCGAGGTGACGGGCCTGATCGACCTCGGCCGGCTGGGCCGCGCCGACCGGTATCAGGACCTCGCCATCCTGTGGAATTGCCTGCGCGAGTTCGGCGACGAGGTGGCCGACGCCGCGCTGGCCGAGTACGGCGCGCACCCGCCGGACGAGCGGCGGATGCGCTTTCACCTGATGCTGGACGAGTGCTTCTAGGCGGCGGGCTGATCCAGGTCGTTCTCGCTGACGATCACGCGCTCCGCCTCCTGCCCGCGCGCCAGCGCGCGGCCGGCCATCACGGCCACCGTCGTCGCGTGCGCATGGAACAGCGCCACCGCGCGGGTTGCGGGCACCTCGCCCGCCAGCGCCTCCAGCGCGTCGTACTGGAGCGCGAAGGAATAGCGCCCGTCCCCGTCCGTCGCGTCGAAATCGACGCGGCGCTCACCCGCGTCGTCGAACACGCTGGCCTCGATGATGGTCAGCCGATCCTCTGCCATGGGCGCTTCTCCCTCCTGATGGACAGGTGAAGCGCGGCAGGCGGGCGGAGGGTTCCCCGCCCGCCCGCCCCGGTTCAGAAGGAAAGGCCCATCGCCACGCGTACGCCGGGCAGCGCGCGCACCGTGGCCAGCAGCTCGGGCGTGACGCCCTCGTCCACCGACAGCAGCAGCACCGCCTCGCCGCCCGCCTGGCGCCTCCCTAAGTGGAAGGTGCCGATGTTGACGCCGGCCTCGCCCAGCGCGGTGCCCAGCCGGCCGATGAAGCCCGGCGCGTCCTCGTTCACCACGTAGAGCATCGGGCCGGCGAGGTCGGCCTCCACCTTGATGCCGAACAGCTCCACCAGGCGCGGGCTGGCATCGCCGAACAGCGTGCCCGCCACCGAGCGGTCGCCGTCGGCGGTGGACACGGTGACGCGCACCAGCGTCTGATAGTCGCCCTCGTGGCTCGACCGCGTCTCGCGCACGTCCAGGCCCCGTTCGCGCGCCAGATAGGGCGCGTTGACCATGTTCACCGTGTCCGAATGGACGCGCAGGAAGCCCGCCAGCACGGCGCCGGTGATGGGCTTCATGTTGAGTTCCGCAGCCGCACCCTCGACCTCGATGGCGACGGCGGTGATCGCGCCGCTCGACAGCTGACCCACCAGCGAGCCCAGCTTCTCGGCCAGAGCCATATAGGGCTTGAGCTTGGGCGCCTCCTCCGCGCTGAGGCTGGGCATGTTCAGCGCGTTCGTCACGCCGCCCGACACCAGATAGTCGGCCATCTGCTCGGCCACCTGAATTGCCACGTTGACCTGCGCCTCCGTGGTGCTGGCGCCCAAGTGCGGCGTGGAGACGAAGCCCGGCGTGCCGAACAGCGGGCTGTCCTTGGCCGGCTCGGTCTGGAACACGTCCAAGGCGGCGCCGGCCACCTGCCCGCTGTCCAAAGCTTCCTTCAACGCCGCCTCGTCGATCAGCCCGCCGCGCGCGCAGTTTACGATGCGCACGCCCTTCTTCGTCTTGGCGATGTTCTCGGCGGACAGGATGTTGCGCGTGCTGTCGGTCAAGGGCGTGTGCAGCGTGATGAAGTCGGCGCGCGCCAGAAGCTGGTCCAGCTCCAGCTTCTCCACCCCCATCTCGACGCTACGCTCGGGCGTCAGGAAGGGGTCGAACGCCACCACCTTCATCTTCAACCCCTGGGCGCGGTCGGCGACGATGGAGCCGATGTTGCCCGCCCCGATCAGACCCAGCGTCTTGCCCGTCAGCTCGACGCCCATGAAGCGGTTCTTCTCCCACTTGCCGGCTTGCGTGGAGGCGTCGGCCTCCGGCAGCTGGCGGGCGAGCGCGAAGATCAGCGCGATGGCGTGTTCGGCCGTGGTGATGGAGTTGCCGAACGGCGTATTCATCACCACCACGCCCTTGGACGACGCGGCCGGGATGTCGACATTGTCCACGCCGATGCCCGCGCGGCCCACCACCTTCAGGTTGGTCGCGTATTCCAGGATGGCGGGCGTCACCTTGGTCGAGGACCGGATCGCCAGCCCGTCATACTGGCCGATGATTGCCTTCAGCTCGTCGGGCGTCTTGCCGGTGATCTCGTCCACCTCCACGCCCCGCTCGCGGAAGATCGCGGCGGCGCGGGGGTCCATCTTGTCGCTGATAAGTACCTTGGGCACGACTATGCCTCCGTTGGGACAGGGGGTGGCCCGGCGGGCCGGATTATCGGGGTTCAGGCCGCGCGCGCGGCGGCGTAGGCCCAGTCGAGCCAGGGACCCAGCGCCTCGATGTCGGCGGTGTCCACGGTGGCGCCGCACCAGATGCGAAGCCCCGGCGGCGCGTCGCGGTATCCCGCCACGTCGTAGGCCGCGTCCTCCGCTTCGAGCAGCGCCGCCATCTTCTTGATGAGCGCCTCGTCCGCGCCCTCCACCGTCAGGCACACGCTGGTGCGCGAGCGCGTGGCGGGGTCGGCGGCCAGGTGGCCCAGCCAGGGCCTCGCATCCACGATCCGGTCGAGCGCCGCCGCGTTGGCGTCGGACCGCGCGATCAGCCCGTCCGGGCCGAGCCCCCGCGCCCATTCGAGCGACCAGATCGCGTCCTCGACGGCCAGCATCGACGGCGTGTTGATCGTCTCGCCCTTGAACACGCCTTCCGCCAGCTTGCCCTTGCTCACCAGGCGGAACACCTTGGGCAGCGGCCATGCCGGCGTGTACGTCTCCAGCCGCTCGACGGCGCGCGGGCCCAGGATCAGCACGCCGTGCCCGCCCTCGCCGCCCAGCACCTTCTGCCAGGAGAAGGTGGCGACGTCGATCTTGGCCCAGTCGATGGGATAGGCGAACACGCCCGACGTGGCGTCGGCGAAGCTCAAGCCCTCGCGATCCGCGGGGATCCAATCGGCGTCCGGCACGCGCACGCCGCTGGTGGTGCCGTTCCACGTGAACAGCACGTCGTTCGACCAGTCGACGGCGTGGAGATCGGGCAGCTGGCCATAGTCCGCGCGCACCACGGTCGGGTCCAGCTTCAGCTGCTTGACGGCATCCGTCACCCAGCCCTCGCCGAAGCTCTCCCACGCCAGCGCGGTGACGGGGCGCGCGCCCAGCATGGTCCACATCGCCATTTCAAAGGAGCCGGTGTCGGAGCCGGGCACGATGCCGATGCGGTGCGTGGTCGGAAGGCGCAGCAACTCGCGCATCAGGTCGATGCAGTAGGCGAGCCGATTCTTGCCCAGCTTGGAACGGTGCGAGCGGCCGAGCGAGCGCGTGTCCAGCGCAGCGGCGTCCCAGCCGGGCGGCTTGGCGCAGGGGCCGGAGCTGAAGAAGGGGCGCGCCGGCTTGGCGGCGGGCTTGGAAGGCGCACCCGTCGTCGCGGGGGCGGTAGCGGTATCCGTCAATGCAACTCTCCTCACAGAGAGCACGCGCCGCGTTGGGACGGCGTGGCCCGCCGGCGCCCCTAGCCGCGGCGGCGGCGCGCGGCAAACGCTATTTGGGGGTGAACGCCGGCGCCGGCCGGCCTAGCAGCCCCCGGTCGCCCATCCAGTCCAGCACCCGGTCGGGCCAGTGCTGAAGCGAGGCCAGCGGCGTGTCCTCCCCCATGTTGAACGCGTGCCCGCCTCCTGCATACAGGTGCAATTCCATCGACGCGCCCGCGCGCCGATAAGCTTCGCCCAGGTCCATCACCGGCTGCGAGCAGCAGGCGTCGTCGTTGGCCGCCGCCAGCAGCACGGGCGGCGAGGCGCGCGTCACCCGCTCTGCCGCCTTGAGCGGCCCGGGAAACTCTAGGATCGCGAAGTCGGGCCGCGCCGACGCGCGGTCCACCGCGTCGCCCCCCCTCGCCCCCTGGCCCGGTGCCGCCACGGGCTGGCTCAGCGCCGCCATCCGCGCCAGCTCGCCCCCGGCGGAGAAGCCCCACACGCCCACCCGGTCCGCCGCCCCGCCCCATTCCGCCGCCCGCGCGCGCACCAGCCGCACCGCGCGCTCGGTGTCGGCCCGCGCGTCCGCCAGCTTGTACGGCGACCCCTCCTCGCGGAACAGGCGATAGCGCAGCACGAACGCCGCCACGCCCCGGTGCATCAGCCAGCGCGCCACGTCCGTCCCCTCCGTGGTCGTCACCAGCAGCCGGTGCCCGCCGCCCGGCACGATCACCACGGCGGTGCCCGTGCGGTTGGCGGGCGGCGGCACCCACGCCTCCACGCTGGGGTTGTTGACGTTCCGCGTCCAGTAATCGGCGGACCGTTCCGGGATCGCGGCCCGATCCTCGAAACCCGGCGCGCCGTTCGGCCACAGGGGGTAGCGCGTCTGCGCGGCGGCGGGCATCGACAGGAGCGCCGCGGCGAGCGGCGGCAGCCAGCGGGGAACAGTCATTCGCCTTCTCCCGAACCGCGCCCGTCCCGGCGCGCGCGCGGTATCGCTACCACTGGCGGCGGTGCCGGCGCTAGCGCTGCTTCTGGCGGGCTGCGGCCGCGCCGACCGGCCCGGCCGCCCCGCCGCGGAGCCCGACCGCCCGTCGGCGCGCGAGACCGCGCGCTGCCATGCCGACCTGACCCGCGAGGGCGTGGCCTTCCGCCCGCTCCCCGACCGCGACTACGGATCGGGCTGCGGCGTGGCGGGCGCAGTGCAGCTGACCGACATCGGCGTGCCGGTGACGGGCATCACCGCCATGCGCTGCGGCCAGGCGCGCGCGTTCGCCGCCTGGGTCAGGAACGCGGTGGCGCCCGCCGCGTGGCAGATGCTGGGCTCGGAACTGGTGCGCGTGCAGGGCATGGGCACCTATGCCTGCCGCAACGTCGCGGGAAGCGGCCGACGCTCGGGCCACGCCCAGGCGAACGCGACCGACGTGGGCGGCTTCGTGCTGGCGGACGGGCGCCGCGTCAGCGTGCTGGCCGACTGGAACGGGGCGGACGCGGGGAGGCGCGATTTCCTGCGCACCGTGCGCCGATCCGCCTGCCGCCGCTTCGGCACCGTGCTGAGCCCCGACTACAACGCCGCGCACCGCGACCACCTCCACCTGGAGGACGACGGCGCCCGGTTCTGCCGCTGACGCGGCAGGGCCCGCTTCTGCCGCTGACCGCTGGCGAACGAGGCCGTTCTCGTCTAATCGCCCCAAATGAGCGATACTCGCGTCCCCTCCCGCACCTTCCCGCGCGCCAGCCAGGACGCGCAGTCCGCCAAGGAAGCGATCTCCACGCCCCAGACGCAGAGCCCGGCCTACAAGCTGGCGTTCCAGGACATGGACTTCCTGCTGCGCGAGGACCTGCGCCCGATCCGCTTCCAGCTCGAGCTGCTGAAACCCCAGCTGCTGCTGGACGAGGCGCATATCGGCTCCACCTTCGTGATGTACGGCTCGGCCCGCATCCCCGAGCCGTCCAAGGCCCGCGCGCTGCTTGAGCTGGCGACCGACGACGAGGCGCGCGCGGTCGCCGAGAAGCTTGTCGCCAAGTCCAAATATTACGACATGGCGCGCGAGCTGGCGCGGCTCGCCTCCAACTTCCCGCGCGACGAGCAGGGGAAGCGGCACTTCGTGGTCTGCTCGGGCGGCGGCCCCTCCATCATGGAGGCGGCGAACCGCGGCGCGCAGGACGTGCACGCCGAGTCGATCGGCCTCAACATCGTGCTGCCGCACGAGCAGGCGCCCAACCCCTACGTCACGCCGTCGCTCTCCATGCAGTTCCACTATTTCGCGCTCAGGAAGATGCACTTCCTGCTCCACGCGCGCGCGCTGGCAGCGTTCCCCGGCGGCTTCGGCACGTTCGACGAGCTGTTCGAGCTGCTGACGCTGATCCAGACGGGCAAGGTCGCGCCCATCCCCGTGCTGCTGTTCGGCCGCGAGTTTTGGGAGCGCGTCGTCAACTTCGAGGCTTTGGTGGAGGAAGGCGTGGTGTCGCGCCGCGACCTCGACATCTTCACCTATGTCGAGAGTGCGGCCGAGGGCTGGGCCGTGGTGCAGCGCTTCTACAAGGACCGTGCCGAGCGCGAGCCGACGCCGCCCACGGGCTGAGGCCGGGGAACGAGGGCTCGGGTCGGGCGTATCGCCTGCGCAACGACCGTGAGGAGCCCGCTCTTGTTCCGATACCTGCCGCTCGCCGTCCTGGCCCTGTCCGCCCCCGCGCTGGCCGGCCCGCGCGACATGTTCGACCTGGTGTGCACCGGGCGGCAGCAGCTGGCGACGGGTGCCAAGCCCATCGCCTGGAACGAGCGGTTCCGCTTCGACCTCGACGGCAAGCGCTGGTGCCGCGGCAAGTGCGCCACCGCCATGCCCATCGGCTACGTGACCGAGGACGAGATCACCCTGTCCGACACGCGCGCGGGGCTGAAGGGCCCGCCCGACACCGAGATCAACCTGTCGCGCACCAGCGGCAAGATTTCCGAATACGTCCGCATGGGCTGGTCTGGCAGCACCGCCGAGATCGCGGGCGGCACGTGCAAGCGCGAGGCGTATAGCGGCCTGCCGGGCAAGAAGTTCTGATCCGCGAAGCCCCTCCCCTCCGGGGGAGGGGCAGGCGTGGCCGCTACAGCGTCACGCCGCGCTTCCAGATCGCGATGTCGCGCTCCTCGTGCACTTCGTTGCGCGCGGGCTCGCCCGACGCGACGGCGCAGATTCGTGCCAGCAGCGCGTCGGTCACCGCCTCGTAGCCCGATTCCAGCGCCTGGCCGGCGTCGAAGTCGATCCAGTCGTGCTTGCGCCGCGCCAGGTCGGAATTGGTCGCCAGCTTCATGGTCGGCACCGGACTGCCCAGCGGCGTGCCGCGCCCCGTGCTGAACAGCGTCAGCGTGGCGCCCGCGGCCGCCAGCGCGGTGGTCGACACCGCGTCATTGCCCGGCGCCTCCAACACCGTCAGCCCCGGCCGGCGCAGCCGCTCGCCGTAGCGCAGCACGTCCGCCACCACCGCGCGCCCGCCCTTCTGAACCGCGCCCAGCGACTTCTCCTCCAGCGTGGTGATGCCGCCCGCCACGTTGCCGGGGCTGGGGTTCTCCGAGATCGGCTCGCCGTGGTCGAGGAAATAGGCCTTGAAGCGGTTCACCAGGGCGACGAGCGCGTCGAACGTGTCGGCGTCCGCCGCGCGCGCCATCAGCAGCCGCTCGGCCCCGAAGATCTCGGGGATCTCGGTCAGCACCGCGGTGCCGCCGGCCTCGGTCACGTGGCTGGCGATCCGGCCGATCAGCGGGTTGGCGGTGATGCCGCTGAACCCGTCCGACCCGCCGCACTTCAGGCCGACGCGGAGGTGCTCGATGCCGACCGACGTGCGCCGGTCACCCGCCATCGCGTCGGCCAGCTCGTCGGCCAGCCGCGCGCCGTCGGCCATCTCGTCGTCGCTATCCTGCGCGCCCAACACGCGCAGGCGGTCGCGCCGCTCCGCGGGGATGCGCTCGATCAGCGCGGACAGCTGGTTCTCCTCGCACCCCAGCCCCAGGAGCAGCACGCCGCCCGCGTTGGGGTTGCACGCGAGCGACGCCAGCACCTGCGCGGTGCGGTCCAGGTCGTCGCCCAGCTGCGAGCAGCCGAACGGGTGCGCCAGCGCCAGCGCGCCGTCGATCCGGCCGGCATGGCGCTGCGCCGCGGCGGCCGCCAGCCGCTGCGCGGTGCGGCCGACGCAGCCCACGGTTGGCACGATCCACAGCTGATTGCGCGTCGCGACCGACCCGTCCGCGCGGACGTAGCCGTCGAAGCGCCAGGGGCTGGGCACGGGCGAGGGCACGGTCGCCGGGGCCAAGCGCTCGTACGGCTCCTCGCCCTTCAGGTTGGTTGCCAGATTATGCGAATGGACGTGCTCGCCCACCGCGATGGGGCGGGTGGCGCTGCCGATGGGCCAGCCGTAGCGGCGCACCGCCTCGCCCGCCGCGCGCGGGTGGAGCGCCAGCTTGTGCCCGCGCGGCACCGCGTCGGCCGCCGTCACGCGGGCGCCATCCACGTCCACCGCCTCGCCCGCCGCGATGTCGCGCAGCGCCACGGCTACGTCGTCCGCCGGATCGATCCGCACCGCCGCGGGTACGGCCATTGCCTGTGTTGCCATGTGGGACGCCATATCATCCCCCATCCCAGGCCGATAGCCTTGACCCCCTTATGTTTCACGTGGAACATCCCCGGCAATTCCAGTCCGCCAAGTCGCTCCGATCAACGAAACGCCGGATCTTTGCCAGCCAGCCAGCCGGCCATGCCGATCGCCGGGTGAGGCCCGTTCGGGTCGCGAGGGTCGGCCGTCATCCGCTCGGCGTCGATACGGCTGAATACGGCGTTGCCGTCCTGGGGCGGCGACCAGCGGCCGCGTTCCGCGTCCCGGCGTTTGGCGGCACGCAGGTAAGCCAGACCGCATTCGGCTCAGATGCACACGGTGCCCGACGCACAGCCGCCTGACCCTAGCATTACAGTTGCGTTTGTGATCGACATGTAAATCAATGTGTCACCATGACGAGGAGGTTGTGGTGACGGGAGCATCGATCGAGGCGACGCTGGAGCTTTGGGCATCATCGCTGCGCGAGGTGAAGGCGCGGATGCGGCCATTGTTCAGCCAGGAGCGGGTTGCGGCATCGGCGGACAGCTTTCTCGATGGTCTGCTGGGCGACGAACGCCGCAAAACCGGGTGGATGCGCGCCGAGGCGGCCGGCGATGCCGGACCATGGCGCCAGCAGGCGATCCTGGGGCGCGGGCGGTGGGATGCGGATGCCCTGCGCGACGTGGTGCGCGATTACGCGGTGGAGCACCTGGGCGCTGATGATGCGGTGCTGGTCATCGACGAGACCGGGTTCCTGAAGCAGGGCAAGGCGTCGTGCGGCGTGGGGCGCCAGTACACCGGGTCGGCCGGCAAGGTGACCAACTGCCAGATCGGCGTGTTCGCCGCTTATGTCTCGGCCAGGGGCCACGCCTTTGTCGACCGTTCGCTCTATCTGCCGAAGAGCTGGACAGCCGCCCCGGCACGCCTGGCGGCCGCACATGTGCCGGAGGGCACGGCATTCGCAACCAAGCCGGCGCTGGCGGCGAAGATGATCAAACGCGCGATCGCGGCCGGCATGCCGTTCGCCTGGGTAGCGGCGGATGCGGTCTACGGCGTCGGCGACGTCGAGCAGGTGCTGCGCCGTGCCGGCAAGGGCTATGTGCTGGGCGTGAAGGGCGACCATTGGTTCGGCTCGTGGGGCGACAAGCCGGTCGTCGCGGGCACCGCCGCGCAAATCGCGGGCGATCTCGATCCTGCTGCCTGGCAGCGTCTGTCGGCGGGTCAGGGCACCAAGGGCGAACGCCTCCGTGACTGGGCCTATTTCGAACTCGCCGACTTGGACGCCGACGAACATGTCGATGGCACTACCGGCACATGGACCAGGGGCCTGTTGATCCGCCGCCACGTCGCCGGTGATGAGCTCGCCTTCTTCACCACCTGGTGTCCGGCCGGCACGACCATCGAAACCCTGGTCGGGGTGGAGGGACATCGCCGGGCCATCGAGGACGGCTTCAAGACCGCCAAGAACGAACTGGGCCTCGACCACAACGAGACCCGCTCTTGGCATGGCTGGCACCGCCACGTCTCGCTCGTCATGCTGGCCTTCGCGATGCTGGCGGCCATCCGCACCCGCGCCAATGCCGCGCCCCCAAAAAGAGCCTGAACGAGACCACGGAGCTGATCCGCTGGTCCGTCCAGAAAATCCGCCGCATCGTCATCAGGCTGGCCCAGCGGCGCATCGAGCCTTGCCACGTCATCGCCTGGTCCTGCTGGCGACGCGCCCATCAAGCCGCCGCTCGACGGGCACATGTCCGATCAAAAACGCAACTGTAGTGCTAGGCGGACACCAACCCAGCGATGGGAGACGGCGAGCGGCTGGAATGGTTTTCAATAGGGCGGGATCGCTTCGCGGCGGTGCGGTCGCGCGGTGAGCGATAACAGTGATCCGACATCGCTTTGGCGGACGGAAGGAAGTGGACCAAGCAGCCGCGGACGCACGTCGCGTCTACTCGTCATATATCGATAGTGACTTGCAACAGCATGACGGCTAGTACCGTCTGCGAACGGAGGATCATCCATGCGAAACCTGCTGCTCGTCGCCCTGCTGACGCTCCCCACCGCCGCCAGCGCACACGAGATCTGGATCGAGCGGGACGGGAATGGTCCGGCACGCATCTACCTGGGCGAGCCGGCCGAGCCGGCACCGCCCGGCGGCGACCCGGAGTTCGCCAAGCTGAAGGCCCCGCGCCTCCTGCCCGCGCCCAAGGCCGCGCCGCGGCGCCGCGCGGGGTATCTGGAAGCGGCCATGCCCCCGGGCGACGTGCGCTTGTTCGACGACGCGGTGTTCGATCCCTGGGGCGACGCCGGCAAGCGCGAGGGCGTAATCTACTACGCGCGCGCCGGGCGGCGGGAGGCGCGTGCGGCGCTGCCGGTCGAACTAGTGCCGGTGTCGGCGGGCGCGAACGCGTTCCGCCTGCTGCGCGACGGCCGACCGGTGGCGGGCAACAAGGTGACGGTCGTGGCGCCCGACCGTTCGACGCGCGAACTGGTGACGGACGCCGAAGGCCGCGTGGACCTGGGCACCCCCGCCCCCGGCCGCCACCTGCTAGTGGCGGCGCTGCGCGAGGAGGGCAGGCACCGGGTGGCGGCGGGGCCGGTGAGCGTGCTGCACCGCATCACCACCACCAGCTTCACCGTTCCCTGAGGATGGGCGGCGGGGCCGCAGCCCCGTCGCCCATCCTGCCTCTCAGCGCAGGTCCAGCATCACCACTGACTTGGGCGGCAGCGCCACGGTGATCGTGTCGCCCGCCGCCCGGGCACCGTTGAACGCGGCCGGCCGGACGGCGTCGGGCGCGTCGAACGTGTTGTGCGCGTCCATCGCTGCGGCGGTCACGATGCGGCCCGTGACCGCCTGGGCCGTCACGCCCGCCAGCTTCACCGTCACGGTGGCGGGCCTGTTCGGGTCGACGTTGGTGAGCCCCATGTGCACCGCGCCGTCCGTGCCCCGGACCGCGCTGGCGCTGACGGCGCGCAGCGTCCACTCGTTCTTGGAGTACCAGCGCGACTTCACCTCGACGGGCAGCACGGTGCCGTCGGCATAGTCCTTGTACAGGTCGAACACCCAGTAGGTGGGCGTCTTCACCATCCGCGCGCCGTCGGTCAGGATCATCGCCTGGAGCACGTTCACCATCTGGGCGATGTTGGCGCCGCGCAGCCGGTCGGTGTGCTTGGCGAAGATGTCGAAGTTGAGGCTGGTCACCAGCGCGTCTCGCAAGCTGTTCTGCTGGTACAGGAAGCCCGGGTGGCTGCCCGGTTCCTGATCGTACCAGGTGCCCCACTCGTCCACGAGCAGCGCCACGCGCTTCCTGGGATCGAAGCGGTCCATCTCCTTGATGTGGCCCGTGATGAACTCGTCCATCTTGAGCGTCTTTACCAGCGTGCGCGCCCAGCCGTCCTCATCGAAGCCGGTGGCCGGCCCCTTCTTCTCCCAACTATAGGGTACGGTGTAATAGTGGACGCCGATGCCGTCGAAGCGGTCGCCCGCGTCGCGCATCATCACGCGCGTCCACTCATAATCGCCGCTGTTCGCGCCGCTGGCGATCTTCATCACCTTCTGCCCGTCGGGCACCTTGACGAAGGTACCGTAGCGGCGCGTCTCGTTCGCCGCGTACTCGGGCTTCATGTTGCCGCCGCAGCCCCACAGCTCGTTGCCCAGCCCGAACATCGGCAGCTTCCACGGCTGCTTTCGCCCGTTGGCCGCGCGTTCCTTTGCGAGGCTGGAGCCGGTGGGTGAGGTCATGTACTCCACCCATTCCGCCATCTCGTAGGGCGGGGCGTTGCCGACGTTGCCCGAGACGTACGCCTCGGCGCCCACCATCTCGGAATAGTCCATGAACTCGTGCGTGCCGACCGAGTTGTCCTCGGTCACGCCGCCCCAGTGAGTGTTGATCTTGACCGGGCGCTTGCCGCGCGGCCCGATGCCCTCGCGCCAGTGATACTCGTCGGCGAAGCAGCCGCCGGGCCAGCGGATCACGGGCACGCGGATCGCCTTCAGCGCGTCCAGCACGTCGCGACGATAGCCGCTCACATTGGGGATGCGGCTGTTCGGCCCGACCCAGATGCCGCCGTAGATGCCCGTGCCCAAATGCTCGGCGAACTGACCGAAGATGCGCTTGTCGAAGCGCGGCGCGGGCCGGTCGCCGCGCACGGTGACGGCGGCGCCGTCCTCTGGCCCGGTATCGGCGGCGAACGGCGAAGGGGCGGTCGCGGTGACGGGCGGAGCATCCTGCGCCGCAGTCGGGGCGGCCAGGATCAAGGCAAGCGCGGTCAGTGTTCTCGTCATCGGATCATCCTCTCCCTCCGCCCTTGTTGTCAGACATATTCATGCGCCGTCAACTGCCGTTCAGCGTAGGCGCCGGTGTTCATGAGGCGTTGCCCAAGGGTCGCGGACGGCCCTATATTGTCGAACACAAAATCGCTCCTGCTCCGCGAGAGATACAGCATGACCGCACGCCTGCTACAGCATCGCGACCCCCGTGGCCGCCGTTCCCTGATCCTGGCGGAGGGGGACGGCGCGGCCGTGTTCCTGTCCGGTCCCGCTACGACGCGCGAGCTGGCGGCGGACGCGATCGCAGCCGGCAGCACGTTGATGGAGGCCGCGCGCGCCAACCGTACGAGCCGGTCGGCCGATCCGGCGGCGGAGCTGGCGGCGGGACATCTGCTACCGGCCGTCGACCATTTCGACCCGGCGCGAATGCTGCTGGCGGGCACCGGGCTCACGCACCTGGGTTCCGCCGAGGGGCGCGACGCGATGCACAAGGCCGCCGCCAGCGCGGATCGCCCCACCGATTCGATGCGCATGTTCCTGGAAGGCGTGGAGGGCGGCAAGCCCGTGCGGGGTGTTGAAGGCCAGCAGCCCGAATGGTTCTACAAGGGCGACGGACAGGCTCTGGTGGGCCCGGGCGAGCCGCTCGTCTCCCCCGCCTTCGCTCGCGACGGGGGCGAGGAGCCGGAGCTGGCGGGCATCTATCTGATCGGCGACGACGGCACGCCCTGGCGACTGGGCGTGGCGCTGGCCAACGAGTTCAGCGACCACGTGACCGAGCGGCACAACTATCTGTGGTTGGCGCACTCCAAGCTGCGGCCGGCCGCGCTCGGCCCCGAGCTGTTGCTGGGCGACGTGCCGACGGACATTCGCGGCACCAGCCGGATCGTACGCGACGGCGCGGTGCTGTGGGAGAAGCCGTTCCTGACGGGCGAGGACAACATGTCGCACCACCTGTCGAACTTGGAGGCGCACCATTTCAAGTACGCGGGCTTCCGGCGGCCGGGCGACGTGCACGTTCACTTCTTCGGCACGGCCACGCTGTCGTTCAGCGACGGCGTGCGGACGCAGGCGGGCGACGTGTTCGAAATCGAGGCCGCACCGTTCACGCTGCCGCTGCGCAACACGCTGTCGGAAGGAGCGTCGGGAACGGTCGCGGTGCGGGCACTGTAGCGGATCAACGCTTCGGAGCCCGACGCCGTCAGGGTCGAAGCACATGATGCGCGGTGACAGGTCGTGACGCTTGCTCCCGCTGTTCTGGTCGCGGTTTGCCGCGCCGCGCGACATCGTCGACGACGATGCTCCAGCCGGAAGCAACGGCGGCTTCTACGAAGTTGAGGCGATCCCGCCGGCATAGCATGACGCGGCATCGACGCGGCGTGATACGTCACCCTGATGGTGAACTGTTCCAGTTACCATCGGCTACTCGTATCCGGTGACGCCCCGTCTGTCTGTGCTGGGACGCGGGTACGGCCGCCCTCTCCGTGTTGCTTGCGGCGTGCTGTTGCGGACCGTGGACCGGAGGTCTTGGGCGGGCGCGGCGCCGTGCTGGGCGGCCATCGGCGCTACCCCGCTGCTGCGAGTGTCGCCTGCGTCCGGAACGCCCGGCAGCCCCGGACCGGGGGATCGGGGGCTGTGGTGGTGGATATGGTTGCGGGGACAGGATTTGAACCTGTGACCTTCAGGTTATGAGCCTGACGAGCTA